>Ga0265297_10001859_pt1 | contig 46311 bp, 92 predicted proteins | sample Munlanlwell13791_FD_192502 | JGI IMG/M metagenome (GOLD analysis project Ga0265297, IMG submission 192502) | Leachate microbial communities from a municipal landfill in Southern Ontario, Canada - Leachate well 137-91 | ecosystem: Engineered > Solid waste > Landfill > Unclassified | place...
AGAAACATCGCCAAGACGGGGAAATCATGACGCCGTTTCTTGTGTTTTTCGGTTGTTTGGCCGTCGTCATCAGTTGTAGTGACACTGGTGTCGTCGGAACACGATGGTTTATCACTGGGTTAGTGATATTAATAGCGGGGTTTATTGTATGAGTAACATTCCCGATAACGACAAAAAGACGAGGGCTTTATTCGACGCACTCATCGCAACGTCGCAGAACTGCCCTACAAGTAACGAGTGTAATTACTGCCGCATGCAGACGGTTAGCGGTGGATGTGGGAGTATCATCCTTCGGAACAACCTTGGAAACATTCGATTCAGGAGAGATTAAATGGCACAGCCCGACGCCGATAAAAAGGCGAGAGCACTACTCAACGCTCTCCTCGAAATGTCGAGAGATTGTCCGACACACCACTTATGCCACGAGTGCATGATGCAGGGCGTAGACCACGGATGCGGATGCCAGCAACTTCGGAACGCCATTGGTTCCGTCAGATTTATGAGGGATGAGTAATGCCAACAATCATTCGGGGTTTCGTCGATACCGACATCGACAACGGATGTGCATATCTGCGTGATATTAGCGGCGCGGATGCAGTCGCTCGCCTCCTTGAACGATACGAGGGTAAAAACATCGACATGATAATCAGCATCAGGGAGCACACGTCATGAGTAGCCATGAAATCGAGGGTTTCGTCGGACTTGACCGCGCAAACGGAGAGTTCTTCGTAATCGACAACAAAGGTGAAGACCCAATATCGGAGATATTGAAGGCGTATTCACCGCATCGCGTTCAGATTTCCCTTCGTATTTGGAAGGTGGATTAATGTTTCTTCTCGTTCTTTACGTCCTCTACGTCCTGGTCTTCGCCGTATCTCTCGCCGCTATCGCGGTTTTCATACAGCAGACCGCTATTAAGGCGATTTTCCTCATCTGCTATCCAATGCGGCTGATTGTGCAGTAAGTCGAACTCATAACGCTGGCAGACCGTTATTATGTGCTGCCACAACCTTTATATGCAATAAAGGAGCATGATGTAATATGGTTTCAATCATTACCCGAAACGGAATGAGATACACCAACACTGGTGAATCGGTGTACTCCGATGAGCATGGCGACTACTTCTACAGCCTCGACTGGATTACCCTTCCGACTGGTCGCATGACGGTGGACATGGTAATGCACCGCATAGCACACGAGGAAGAGGAACTCATCACCCGCGTCTTTTACGACGACAGCATCGCAAAGATTCTCGACGGTATCGCCTGGACAGAGATATTTAACGGCGACATCTTTGGATACGTCAAATGCGAAGGATGCGGAAAGTATATCATCGACGAAGATGAGGGATTCGACTACAAGGGCGACCACTACTGCCTCATCTGTGTCGAGGATTACTTCATCAGTTGCGCCAAGTGCGGCGACCTCGTGCACACCGACGACACCACTGAAACAATAGACGGCGACGTATGTGAGAGTTGCCTCGACAGCCACTACGGTAAATGCGGCGACTGTGGGAGATACGTCAGAGTCAACGAATGGATTCACGACGATGACTTCGGTGTATGCCGTGAGTGTTGGCGTGAAGGCGGCTGGTTCCGTTGTGACGACTGTGGACGCATCGAGGACGCAAACAACTGTTGCTCGAATGAGAGTGGCTGTTACTGCGAGAATTGTTACGACTCTCACTCCGACTGCTCCGACTGCTACGGTATCCACGAATACGGTTACCGGCCAGACCTCGAATTTAAGGGCGAAGGAACGCTCTACTTCGGCACCGAGTTAGAGATTGACTACGGCGAAAGGTCACGGTTTAGGTTCTCTGACCTCTCCGACCACTTCTACTGTGGGAACGATAGCAGCCTCTCCGAAGATGGCTTCGAGATTATCAGTCACCCAATGACCTACGAATGGATGATGGAGAACACGCCATACAAGCACGTCTGCGCTCTCGCAAAAGAGGCGGGATTTAAGTCGCACAACACCGATACATGTGGTTTCCATGTCCATATGACGAGGAATGCCTTCGGTGCAGCCCGTGATGATGCAGCCGAGAATCGTATCACGTCGTTCATCTTCTTCTTCGAGAAGTTCTGGACGAATATCGCCAAGTTCTCACGGCGTTCAAACTTCTCATACGCCGAGAGGATATGCGCCGATGGCGAGCAAATCACACATGAAGTAGTCGATGCAAAGAAGAAGTCCCTCGGATGGAACCACGAGCACCGCTACCACTGTGTGAACGTCACAAATCACGACACAATCGAGGTGCGTGTGTTCAAGGGTTCGTTAAACGAGAACACCCTCATCGCATCTGTTCAGTTGTGTAAACTGTTCTATGAGTTGTCGGTGTTCGACGTAGCGACCATCGAAATTATGACATGGGAACAGATAAAGAAATACGCCGTTACGGATTACCCCGAACTGATCGCCTATATGAAGGAGAGGAACTTATAATGTGTATCATCATCGTTAAACCCGCAGACTCAAACCTTCCGACGAAGGAAACGCTCGACATTTGCATGCAGAACAACCCAGATGGCGCAGGGTATATGTATCGCCGCAAGCACGTTGTTCATATCGTGAAGGGATTCTTCGACGTCGACGCTCTCTGGAAATCTCTCCAGGCGGTAAAGGACGAGGACGTTTGCATCCACTTTAGGTGGGCAACTCACGGCGAAGTAGACCGTGGAAACTGTCACCCGTTCCCCATCACTGGCTCCGTTCAAGAGATGCGGCACACTCGCTCTCACACTCGGATGGCAGTCGCTCACAATGGAATCATTCACGGCGTAGCCACATCAAAACTCATCTCCGATACGATGATGTTCATTAAGCACATGGACAAGTCGAAACCGATTGAGAAGCAACTCCTTTCTGACGACGGAAAGTTCTGCGTGTTCACCGAGCACAAGGCATATCTTCTCGGCGACTTCATCTATGAGAAGGGTTGCTACTATTCCAATGACGACTTCCGTGAAGTCAATTGGTATCTCGCCGAACCAGAAAAGACGGCGGATAAACTCCTCGAACACTGTATGATATGCAAGGCGGAAACGTGCGAGGGATGCGCGTTCCTCGCTGTCATGGAGAATGAATGGGCAGACGTTCAGATGGCAGAGGACAACCATTTCAAGATGGACTACCGTGACGTCGATGATGCAATGAATGATTGTAGGTGAACTATGATAACCGAAGAGATGATTGACGAAGAAGCAAAGCGTATCGCCGAAGCAATCGGAAAGAAATATCGTGAGGACAAGATGAGCGCGATAGACCTTGGAAACAACCTCGAATTTCTCTCGCAGTATTCAAAACTCACGAAGCGTTGCCTTAAGAACATGCAGAATATGGAGTTCAGATTATGATTGAGATGCCAATGATTAACGACGATGAACCGTTTGGGGATAATTACGATTATGGTTATTTCCCAGACAATCTCGACTATGGGCAGATTGTTTCCGATGAATATTCGTGGAGATAAATGAATCGAAGTAAGAAACATGCTGCTTGGATTCTTGCCCATCCCATACGACGGATAGCACAAGTAACATTAACAAAGCATCGGGCACGAGGATTTGATGTAAAAATAACGACTGATGAACTCGTTAAAATTATGGAGAACACATCAATCTGCCCAATATGCGGAGAACCATTAACATATGGTTGTTATAAAGGAGATATAAATAAACGAAATCTTCCATCTGTGGATAGAAAAGACAACCATAAAACCATGACGAAAGAAAATACATGGGTTATTTGTTTCGCTTGCAACGTCGCAAAGGGAGAAATGACTATGGATGAGTTTAAACAATATATTTCGACAGTACACAGAAGGTTGAACTTATGAATACAATCTCCGACGAAGATATGGAAATCATGCACGACCTCATTGCGACGATTCATCTCGACTACAACCGCATGGAGGATAACATTCGAGATTTGGACAACCTCATCCACGTTATAAAAGGCGATGGTATGAGGTCAATAGAATTTATCAACAGACATTTGAGGAGATAACATGACGTTTGAACGAAAGAAAATCGAAAGGACTGTTATCGTTGAAGATATGGAGAATGACAAGGAGTTTGTTCGCCGTATAATTTCAGACCTCGTTATCGAAGAAGGACAAGATGGCACGTTCTCGAAGTGTCCGAACTTCACGAAGGCAGAAGGATGCGCAAAGTGTCGGATGAAAACGAAGTATACTATGTCACCACCAGATGATTCAAACGACGAGGACAACACAGATTGTGCTCTCATCGCATTTGGAAGGCTCGTTAAATTCATCCATAAAAATATGAGGAGGGACTGATATGGTAGATATTAAAAAATATTATAGAGGGATAGCCATCATAAATTTTATTAAAGACGAAATCGCACGTTCAGTAATACCAGAAGAACTCGTGAACCATGTCTACGAGTGCGTAATAAGAGGCTACGATGACTAAACTAACGCTGTATGTAATCAGTGACAGAATACAAAAACCAAAGAGTTTTCTTGCCGTTGATGGAACGTGGAAAGATTTGGGTGAAGATACTAAATTTTTTGAGAAGCGAACACATGCACACGACGCTTTGTATAAGATAGAATTACAGAGTGCTGGCGTGGAAACATTCACAATCACGGTGGATTAAATGTGGTATTATCTTTTTAAAGACGGAAAAAAGATAGACTTCCTTCATGTTATTGACGACAAGTATACATTTGAAAAAATCTCCGTCGATGATTTGATTGAACAATGGCTGACATTCGACGACCAAACAATTGCATCGTTCTTCATGCGTGTATGTAATAGCACCCCATTAAGCATATCGGCAACAATTGATGGACATTTATATTCATTACAGTGGGAAGGAGAGTAATATGAAAATCTTTATATCCGAAAAAGAAAACTACTTCGAGAAGCACAAGATAGATTCATTCATTAACATCGTGATAACGCCACCAGAAGGAACCAATTACTATGACCATCTCAACAGAATTTACGAGGGAACATTCGCTTTATTCTGTGGTAATGAGTCATGGAGTTATGACGCGAAAACTGGCGTTGTCACTATGCAGTTTGAAATGAAGAACGACGTAGGACAACTCATTAAAATCCTATCGTGGTATGATGCTGATACGGAGAAGGTGAACACATATGTTTGAAGTCACTTCATTCGACAAGTTCAGGGCGCGCGTCCTCGAACACAAAGTGTATGACATTAAGAAAAGCAACGACAACACAGAGATAACATTCATCCTTGGTAATGGGGAAGTCTATCAGATTTACACCAAAGAGATTGAGGTTGATTATGTTGCCGATGCTGGTTATGCTGATGGAACTACATTCGTTCAATCAGAAATGGTAATCGCACAGACGGTGGAACCATGAGTGACACAACCATCCCTCATAATCGGTGGGCGTATATCGTTACACACTCAACTGGCGGGAAGTATCTTTACGTCAGTAAAAAAGAACTGACAATGACAGAAGTTCTGGATAGGCAGAATAAAGATACGATTAAAAGTATCTCAACAGTAGATGTAAACATGGTGATATTCTTTGACTGACACACTCATCGCAAAGATTACAATGACCGATGGAAATTGGCAAAAGTTTTTCCTTCGGAAGAATGGAACGATTCATGAAGAACTTTCGACAGGCGGGTATATTCGGTATGTCACACCAGACGGAATGATTGGATTACTTCGCCATAAAAAGTGGAGTGGAAAATTCTATCTCAACGTCGATGCTCTTAAACGTGCGACGGGCATCGCATACATTTAAATTTTCACATGCGTTAGCAGACGTACGGTTCAATCCGACATGCGAGATTAGCCAGGCGTAAGTCTGGCGATAAGGAGAAACTATGTCTACAAAATCAGACGTTTGGATAACTACACACGAGGGTAAAATGTCGGGTATTCGTTCTATCAGCACAAATCCCCTCTCAAATACCTTCTGTAAAACAATGCATGGTTGTGGGAATACTGACATGATTTGCACTCACTGTTATGCAACTCAACTCGTCAGGTTTCGTCGTTCATTATGGGAGCACATGGAAGCGAACTCTGAACTTCTCTCGAAGGCCGTTCTCATTCCGTCAGTCCTCCCAAAGTATGACGACAAGTTAATGAGGTTCAATTCATTCGGAGAGATTGTTAACGCAAACCATCTGATTAACATTTTCTCCATCTGTAATGCGAATCCACAGACACAGCACGTAATCTACTCGAAGTGGATGAATCTCATCGAGCAGTTCCAATGTTTTATCCCGAAGAATCTCATCATCGTTGAGAGCAATCCTCTTGTTGATGATGTGAAGTATTCGCCGAAGTCATGGGCAGCAGATTACGTGTTCAATGTAGTGTCGGAGAAAGGCGCTGACCCAATCTCGTGTATCAAGAGTTGTGACAAGTGTCGCAAGTGCTACACTCCGAGGAAGAATGGACAGAGCAAGTGCATCGTGGAGTTGCTGAAATGAAATCACTCTTTATTGCGACGATTCGCAATGAGTATACGGATAGGCAGAAGAAATTTACCATCGAGTGCGGTAACTGCATGATTCGTGTCTATCGTCTGTATCCGTTTCAGGATATTATGATAGCGGAGAAGAACGTCACGCAGAAACAGTTCATCAAGTTACTGATGCAAGAACTCACTTGTAACGCCGGAGCAACATCTGGTGCGAACATTTATTTCAATGGGAATAACTATCGCAAGTTTATGAACATGGGAAGAAGTTTGTGGTGATTATCATGACTAAAATTCGTAAGATTACAACCCCTGAAATGACGAGATACGACTTTGAAGATTGCGTTATCATCGTCCAAAACGACAAGAAAGAAGTGAAAGCGTGGACAGCGAAGGGTTCTAACGCCTGGTTTATCAAGCCAACCGAGAAAGATATGTTCAGGTTTGACCCCGAAAAAGCAATCCGTCACATGCAGCGTAAGGTTACTGCTGGCATCGGACGTTGTTCTCGGTGTGGATGGGAAGGAATGAAGTCTGAATTTAAATTCGGATACATGGCAGCCATCCTCTGTGTTGCTTGCATCGCCGATGATATTAAGGAAACGGAGAATGATATTAAGACAGGAAACATCTGTCTTAAGTGCCGTAAGCCACGTTCACGGTGCACTTGTTAAGGAGATTGTATCATGAGTTATATCGGGGAAACAATGTTAGCATCAATCATCGCTCTCGCCATCGTTGTAGTGATGATATTAGTTATTGTCGGATTTGCGTGTCTGTATTACGGAGCGATTCTATTCGTTCTTCTTACCATCCTTAAGTGGTTTGGTATCATTGGTCTTGTCGTCGTGATGTGATATTTTTTTATACACAAAAGCATCACATATATTTAAATACAAAGAAAAACAAATAATAAAGTATGACAACAAAAATTTGTAATGATTGTGGAGAGAAAAAATCCATATCTAATTTTTATAAACGTGGTAATGGATTTTATGGCTCATGTAAATTGTGTATGAGTAAAAAAAGTAAGAAGTGGAAGGATGATAATAAAGAAATTGTCTATTTAAAAAATCGAGAATGGGTTAATAAAAATCGTAAACGAGTATGGGGGTTAGTAACTTTAAGTGGGCATAAGAAAAAATTTGAAGTAAAATTAACAATAGACGAACTCATGGAATACATTGATAAAAAGGAATATTGTGAATTGTGTGGAAAGAAAATAGAATTCTTCAATGCATCCCACGCCCATAATAGCCCATCACTTGATAGAAAAAATAATGATTCGTGTATTACTAAAGAAAATATTCAGTTTATTTGCTTTGAATGTAATACCATGAAGGGAACAAAAACAAATGACGAACTGTTGGAGTATTGTTTAATGATTGTGAAAAGACATGGAAGGATACAATGACATTCTCTAAAAAACAACTTGCGATATTGTCATCATTATATAAAGATTATATATCTTCTGGCGTCATACGTACATTCGTTGCGGTAAAAGGTGTATCGTCTACTACCATGAAATCTCTGTATAAAACACAGATGATAGATTCTGATAGAGTGATTAAGGACGTTCCTTGTAATGCTCGCCTTAATGAGAAAGGCATTGCTGCGATGAAAGAATACTTTGATACGAGAAAGAAAACTGTCGATAGTATCATCTCTCGTAACAAACATTACATCAGATTCGTCCAGAATACAGAGGAAAAAAGAATTGACCTTAAGCATTACATCGAGGGTTATCCTCTCACCCTCATTAAAGATGTTGATGTAACTCATTGTGGCTACGGAGTGTTTGAGGTAATCATTAATAAAGGAGAACCAACATATTACGGAGTGTATACCAGAGAAGAAGCAAATGCTATCGAGATTGGTGGCTGCCAAGTTGTTGGTATTCGTCCTTGGTGTATCGAGAAGGTGAAGTTGATATGAAGAAGAAAGTAAATTCCCTCAATAAAATTCTCGATAAGAAACGGGATGAATTTATAACTGAATTTAATTCGATAACAGAATGCATGCAGCCGTATGATGTTGCTGCTTTCACGTCTGAATTAGAATCAGCCTTCTCGTATTATTCATTGAGATATTTCGATGAGGATAAATTTCAGAAGATGATTCTGAATATCTTCGACCTGGATTTATCCAATCCTATCGTTAAAGAACTGACGATTGATAATATATATTATTATTCACATGCATTCATATCTCTCGAAGCATTGAGAGATTACGTCAGGAGTAATAATATTCAGACGGAGATAGATAATGAAGGAATGATATATGCAAACTAGAGATGAACGTAATATAACTCGTCGTAAACTATATGTAAACCAAAGGTTGGAACGAAAAATTCAGCAATCATTGGCTTCACACAAACGAAAGGGATTTAATATAGATGTTTCGTTTGAATATTTGGAACAATTATTTAAAATTACCACTAATTGTCCTTTGTGTGGATGTAAATTAATACTTACTAACCCAAAAATTTGTGGTAATCTTGCAACGATTGACAGAAAAGACAATGAACACACTTTAACATCTGATAATGTATGGGTTATATGTAATCATTGTAATCAAGCAAAAGGAAATAAAACTTTAAAGGAATTTATAGAATATTGTAAAGTAATTTATGATACTCATAAGGGTATGATTACATGAAACATTGGTTTACAGTAGTTGAATATCTCCGTTGTCCGAATTGTCATATGGTTATTGACCCAAAGGGAATGAAACTTGAAGAAGATGAGGACGGAGAAGAACTATTAACCTGCCGTTTCTGCAATAGACAAGCACCAATTAATCGTGGTGAAAAGGAGAAAAGAATATGAAGCGTGTTAAACTGGCCGTCGTTCGTTCAATCATAACAGAGGAACTGTATGAAGTTGTGATGGATGATAAAGACGCAGATGAGATAGCAAAGACTACTGATAAAGACGCACTTGCTGACCTCGTTGAAGATGCATTACAGCGAGCGAAACGTATAGGGGATTTTGCTACCTATAAAGAGACGGGAGTTAATGACAAAGTTACTTTCGTGAAAATCAAAATTACTAAAGTGAGAGAATGAGATACCCACATATGACAGACGACTTCATGGAGAACTATCGTCTACTTCATATCACTTGGAACAATCCTCCTTGTATTGGGCTAATGCGAGAAACAAATTACATAGTCCAGGAGTGGGTATATTCAGTTGCTCTCCTTAAAGTAATGGAAAGTGGTAAATTACTATGATGAAGATTTATGACAGCGTAGCATTTGGTATAGTCGCAGTAAAAGAATTAGGCGACCTTATTATAGATGAACGCAACGAAGATAAACGTGACGCACTTGAATGTTCACGGTATGCTTATTACTATCTCATTGACAATATGAATAAGCAATTTGGAGTAACCCGCATTAATGTTGTCGATGCTCTGATTCGTAATGGATATGAACGTCGTTTGGCAATTGAATTTGTCGATGGGTATGAACGATGGGCATGTCATGTGATTAAAAAGAATGAATGTGGTGATAATTTATGACGAAGAAACTTACTAAAAACCAAAAGAAAATGAACGCCATGATGAAAGGACTTGCAGCAACATGGAACTGTGACGGTAAATGTAATGGTTGTGAGTTTGAAATCATTGACGAGAAAGTCAAGGTATGGGCAAATGAGAACAACTTCGGTAGGCATTGTGGTGCTATAATGATTCGTGCAATCGCAAACAAACTCTTCTCACAGAGTGTCTCAAAGCGGGTGAAGAAACTTCTTTACGAGGTTTATTGATGGAATACTTCGCATATGTGACGAGGATTAAAAATCTTCGTCCTATCCCAAAGGCTGACAATCTTATCGTCGGCGATGTATTTGGTCAGGAAGTTGTTGTTGGAAAGGATACAAGAGAGGGACAGTTAGGACTTTACTTCCCATCTGACGGCAGACTTCTTGATGAATATCTTACGTATAATAATCTCGTCCGTAAAGTGAACGAGGATGGAACGAAATCTGGTTCCTTTGACGCGAATGGTAAAGTTCGTGTTCAAAAAATTCGTGGTCAGAAGTCAAACGGTTACTTCTGTGCTCTTAAATCTCTCGAATATGCTGGAAACATTGACGACCTCAATGATGGAGATGAACTTAATACATTCAACGGGCATAAGTTTTGTGAGAAGTATGTAGTCAAGTGCAATCCATCGTCACAGAAGAAAGCATCAGTCGATTACAACAAGCCGAAGTTTGTTTTCTTCCGTGAGCACAAAGATACCCCTCGTATTCTCTACAAACTGGATGAGATTGAGAAGGGCATGAAACTTATCATCACAGAAAAACTTCATGGAACTTCACAGCGTTCAGCACATGCACTAGAATCGCAGCAAACTTGGTGGGGGAGTTTAATAAACCGCTTGTGCAAAAGAACTTTGATTAAGCCAACACTTACATGGAAGTATGTTGCTGGAACCCACCACACTGTTATTAAAGACTGGGACAAACACACTGGTTATTATCAGGAGAAGGAAGGGTTCCGCAAAGAGATTCACGATAGGCACTTTGATGGTATGCTTCATCGTGGTGAGACAGTTTACTATGAGATTGTTGGATACACGAAGGGAGACTCTCTTATCATGGCAAGTGGTAAGACGAAGAAACTCGAAGATAAAGCAATGACAAAGCGTTACGGCGAAGAGATGAAGTTCACATATGGTAACGCACAGGGTGGTCATACTGCATATGTCTATCGTATCACAATGACCGATGAGATGGGTGTTGAGAAGGATTTACCTTGGGATAAACTTTGTGAACGTTGTAAAGAACTCAACGTCTGGACTGTTCCTTATCTCACATCAGTTGAATCATTCGATGGAAACATTGACTTCCTCGTTGATGTTTGTAAACGCATGGCTGATGGTGCGTCAACTCTTGATGACCGCCACATTAAAGAGGGTGTGGTTGTTCGTAACGATGGTGAAGATTGGGAAGCATGGAAGTATAAATCCTATGAGTTTGATGTGCTCGAAGATAATATTAAACTCGAAGGCAATGAAGATATTGAGGAAGAATCTTAATGGTCGAAGTTGTCAACATGCGAACCTGCTCACCACCTTGGGGGCAACCTGGTGACGTGAGGATTGATAGGACTACCAAGTGGGGTAATCCTTTTCCATTAACTTCTGAATCAAAACGTGACGAGGTATGTGACCTCTATATCAGATACATGAGAAATTTGATTGACAATGGCAACCGAGACATTCGTGAACTCATTCATGCGAAACGTCTTGGATGTTGGTGTAAGCCATATCGTTGTCATGGAGATTATCTTAAACGTTTAATCGAGGAGGAACTTGATGATTAATATTTTCTGTGATGGTGGATGTATCGTCGGTAAAGGTATCGGAGCACATAGTTACGTCATTGTGAAAGACGGTAAAATAATCAAGATGGGTGGAGCAGTGATTAATAGAGTCGATTTAACTAACAACCAGGCGGAATACGATTCAATTATACACGCTCTTTCATTCGGTAGTGATAATGGAAAGATTACTATTGTTAGTGATAGCGAAGTTGTCATTAAGCAAATCAATGGTGAATATAAAGTAAAAGATGCAGAACTCATTCGTAAACATGCTCTTATTAAAGCAATGACAAAGCATGGTTATGAATGGGAATTCATTAATGCTCCGAGAGAAAACAAATATATTCAGATGGCTGATAAGATGAATCAGATTATTATGAACGAGGCGAAGAAATGACAGAGAAATGCGAACGATGCAACGGAAAGGGAAAGATTCTATTTGGAATTGATGGGTATTCACACATCTACGATTGCCCGCATTGTAATGGAACGGAGAAGCAGGAGCACCCAAGCACCAAAGGCGGTGCCAGATGACAACATATTATTTCGAGATTGAAACCAAGCAGGTTGGCTGGCTTCGTATGGAAGCAGATTCCGCAGACGAAGCAATGAACGACGTGAAGGAAAACGGGTTTGGGGTATCCGATCTCATAGAAAGCAACGTAAAAACAACCGTTGTAAGTATTGAGGGTGGTGAAGAAGGTGACTGATCCCATGACCCCCGCCCGCCAGCCGCAACACTGCCCTATATGTAAAACAGACATGCTCGTATCGGGTTTCACAGGCAATTATTTTTGCCCATATCACGGGGAGCCCGGGGGAGAGGACATCTGCGATAGAAAGCGAGCGGAAGCAGCATACCATCAAGGCAGGGCATCCCACACCAGCGCCCCGGCACCTTCCACAGTTGTTGAGGACATAACCTTTGAGGGTGCGGCAATAGTTCAAGCAGCAAAGAGAGAAGCAGCCAAAGCCGAGCGGGAGCGGATACTTCTTTTTTTTGATTGAACGTATCGATGGAAAGAAGATCGAGAAGTGGGGAGAATCGGAACGCGATTCGATATTCAGAAGCATAGAATCCCTTCGCGCACAACCGGAGCAGCCAAAGAAAACTCCACGTATGGATGATTGGTCGGATGGAGATAGATGTTGGTGATGCACAGTGGATTCTACACACCAGCAAGAATCATCTCTGTATTCTGCGGTTGGCAATATGAATACCAGAACAACGATGATGACGCCAGGAGTAATCTCTGGAATCATTTAAGGTGGGAGAAGATTCTTAATGGTAATACACGACAAAGAAATCGTTGCACTCGTTGAAGAACAGCGTCAGTATTATATTGAGGACGCACCAATTGAGAAGAAGATTGATGTGCAGAAACGAATTGAGAAACGTCAGAAGAAATTAATGAAGGCGAAAGATAATGAGTAAACCGACACTAATGGAAATGTTTAAACTTCGGGCAGAATGGAAGTGCCCATTCTGTAGAAAGGATATGACCGATGCAACATTCAAAGATGAATTGAGCAAGAAAGAATTTGGAATGTCTGGATTGTGCCAGAGTTGCCAGGATGGGTTTTACAATGAGTGATTCAGATTTTGTAGCAACAACGGATGAAAAAGGAAATGCTATCGAGTATGTTCCAAAGTCGATGGTTAATGCAGCATTTACTAACGGAGTATGTGTTGGTATGTTCGTTATGACCATCGCATTTTCGATAATGATATTTGTGGTGCTTTAAGTATGCCTTATTGTGTAAGGTGCGGAACGGAGATACCAGAGAAGAATACAGATGGCGTATGTTGTGAGGATTGCTGGCTTGAATTATTTAAAGGTAATCGTTATGATTACTTTACTGGCGTTAGTATTGCTGATAGGGTGAAAGAGTATGTCAAAAAGAATATGTTTTGATATTGATGGAACGTTAGACCTTAATCTTTGGGGAACGTGGACTCATCAACCCACTGGCAGCCGCTTATTAAACCCTGGCGTCAATCCAGATAAGGTTAAATATGTTATCACTGGTCGTCCTGAATCAAAGCGTGAACTCACAATGCAGCATCTCACTGAACTTGGTGTTAAACCGAAAGTTCTATTCATGAATCCTCTTGGTATACTTGACTTTGATTATATCATGATGATGAAAGCATGTTATCTTCGTATACTTAAAGCGGATATTTATGTGGATGACGACGTAACATGGAAATTTAAAATGCATAAATATTGGGATGGACTTGTTATAGAATCTTCAGAATTGGGTCGATATGTATGAAAGTATGTATCGTCTGTAATAAATCATTACCATTAAATGAATTTGCACAAAGGAAAGACGCGAAAGATGGTCATAGAAATGCATGTCTTGTATGTGAGAATAAAAGAAAATCAATACATGCAACAAAAAATAAAACTATGACGACAGCAAGACATCAACGTTATATAAATGCTAATGTTAAATCGAGAAAGGCAACTTCCGCTATATCAAGTCATAGAAATCGTGGATATGAAATCCTAATAACGAGTGCGGAAATAAAAAAGAAAATGGATGAAACTGTATGTTGTCCTCTCTGTGGTCAAGAAATTGATTATTCTCGAACACCAAAAGATATATTTAAAATGCCATCTGTTGATAGAATAAATAACGAAAGTTATTTAAGTATAGACAACACATGGATAATATGCAGAAGGTGTAACACAGCAAAGGGAAATCTCCCACTCAAAGAGTTTGTTGAATATTGTAAACGAATAGGACAGAATTGTAGGTGAAAAATATGTTTAAGAAAAAGGTTAAACCAGAGAAAGTTGATGAACCGAAGGTAACAGTTTTACCGAAGAAAGATGAAAAGTCAGACGTTAATCCTTGGATATATCCAACCGTCGAAAGTATGGAGAATGAAACTAAAGCGGCGGGTAAAACATCATATGTCGCTTTCTTAAAAGGAGAACCAATTAATCTCCGTGAAGCCATCGAAGCCATGTGTTATTCATGTATGGCATTTTACGCCGATGGTATTGGAGATTGTGGATGCGGTAAGTCGTGTCCTCTCTATGGTTTCCACCCATACAATCCCAACCCTGCGAAGTTGAGGAAAGAACGTCCTGACATGAGGAAGAAGAAATGAAGGCATATCGTATTCTTCGTTTAACAGATGGACTTTATAAAGACAAAGGAATGAATAGTTCCTTTAGTAAAGAAGGAACTTTATGGCATAGTAAAGGACATGTTCACAATCATATATCACAGAATACTCAATGTGATTATCGCAATTGTATGGTTGTCGAATATAGACTCGAATCAATATCCGCTTGGGATGTGGTAAAATGATTGAAATTGAAGGACAGTATGGTGAATCAAAGATAATGATTGATAACGTCGAAGATGGCGTTATCTCCCAACTTCATGACATGATGCGTAACCCCGCATATACAAACCCAATACGTGTGATGCCAGATACTCATGTCGGTAACGATGTGGTGATTGGTTTCACTTGTAAGACAAACGGAAAGATTTGTCCTAACGCAATCGGTGTTGATATTGGATGTGGGATGGTTGCACAGAAACACAATCTCATGTATTCAGATGTTGATGATGCAGCATTTCCAGTGATTGACGCAGCGATAAGGAATCGCATTCCTCTTGGTTTTAATATCCACACTGGAAAGAACATCCTCCCTGTAACAATCGCAAAGGAAGCACAGAAAGAACTGAATATCTTCACCAAGAAGTTCAATGATATTACTGGTGAGGACTTCGGAGTCGTTGATTATTCAGAGGATTGGTATCTCGATAACCTCTGCAAGAAAATCAATTCAGATAGGGCGCAGATAACAAATGCAATTGGAACACTTGGCGGAGGTAATCACTTTATTGAGATTGATGTAGATGAGGATGATTATATCTGGTCAGTAGTTCACTCTGGCTCTCGTAACTTCGGTCTTAAGATTGCCAACTATCATCAGAAACAGTGTGGTGTAAATGGGTATCTCGAACATGAGTGGGCATATGATTACTTCGTAGATATGTTCTTCGCACAGCAGTATGCGTCAGTGAATCGCAGAATCATCTCTGATATTATCGGTTTCATTCTTGACCAGAGGATTCTGAATACAGTCGAGTCCACTCATAATTATGTAGACCCGAATGATATGATTATCAGGAAGGGAGCAATCCGTTCTTATGAGAATGAACTCATGGTAATCCCATTCAACATGAAGGATGGAACTATCATCTGTGAGGGCAAGTCTAATCCCGATTGGAACTTCTCTGCGCCACATGGAGCAGGGCGTATCATGAGCCGCACACAGGCGAAGAAGAATCTCAACCTCGATGAGTTTATCACCAGTATGAATGGGATTTTCTCAACGAGTGTTGGTAAATCAACTCTCGATGAAGCGCCTGGAGCATACAAGCCAGCACAGATAATCCTCGATGCAATTGCACCAACCGCAAAGATTGTTCACTCCCTGAAACCAGTGTATAGTTTGAAGGCATAAGCACTTGTTCGATTTGAAGAATATTTTTTCTAGCAGTGTGTAATTAAGTGCTGCTGGAACATTAGTTTTGATTTTGGTGATGCAATGAAACAAGCAAAAACTGATTATGTTTGTGGCAGTGAGTGTAAGGGCGAGTGCTCTGGTGAGGTGGATGGAAGATGCCACTGTCCTGTCACAGATAAGAAGAAGAAAACAAAGGTGATTAATTTCATCGGTAGTCCAGGCGCGGGGAAATCCACACTCGCTGCCAAACTCTTTGCTCACATGAAAAGCAAGGACATAAACTGTGAACTCGTAACCGAATATGCAAAGGGAGTTGTCTGGCGTGGAGCGCAGAACATTCTGACGAATCAAGTATATATGTTTGCCAAGCAGTATGATAAACAGTTTCATCTGATGGATAAGGTTGATTATATTATCACCGACTCACCGTTATTCCTTAATCTTTATTACGGACAGCATGAGAGAATGCATTTCAAGTATCTCGTAATGGAGAAGTGGGATGAGTTTGAAAACATAAACTTCTACGTCAAGAGGACGAAGAAATACAATCCGAAAGGACGCAATCAAACTGCGGCTGAATCAGATGAAATTTCTACTGCAATCGTAAAGTTACTTACAGAAAATAAAATCAGGCATAGAGAAATTACATCTGATACTCCAATAGACGACATATATTATTATGTCAATCCTATGTGGAATCATGCATACTATTTACCGGGGATGAATATTAATGGTTGAAACAATTCCTTTAGAGAAACCAGTGTATTGTGCATGGGTGAATCTCGAAGTAGAGATTTCCCTGCTTGGAAAGAATTGCGTTGAGTGGATTGCTGATGGTAGATGTGACCACTGTAAACGATCAGAGCAGTTGGATTATGGTGTGCAGCCACATAAACTTCTTGAAAATTTAAGAGGTTGCCCATGAGTGCACATGACGCAGTTCAGTCCATCGAAAGTATGGCGAGAGCAGTAGCGGTTATTGTAACCGATTCCGATGGAGACGCAGTGAAAGCGGTAATTCTATCAGATTTGGTTGATATTTGTAATACAGTTGGGTATGGTGAAGAATGAATAGTGAAGAATTTATCGAGTTTGTGTCAAAATGTATCGCGGTTGAAGATATCCATAGACTTGTTGAATTGAGAAGTGCACTAAAATGTTATCTTCCGGAAGATAAAGATAAGATTGACACCGCACTTAATTTGCTTCAAGAAGTAATAGATAATCAAACCAATATTACCAAGCCAATACTTAAACAGTTTGAGGAGTAAGTATGACACTTAATATTGGAGATACTGTAATAATCACCAACATCATTGATGGTGAGGAACTCGAAGTTAAAAGAATTATCGATGGGAATATATTCTCTATTATCGAAGGAGATTGTGATGATGGTTATGTCAATAACGGAATTCGTATTGTCGAGGGTTTACCATGAGAGAAGCAGAAAGGATTGAGCGTATCTCGAATTTATTCCAGAGTATCTGGCATAAGAGTCAAGATATGCGTTTTGGACAGTTATATCAGAATCTTCTTCACAAATATTGTGTTGAACGTGGATGGCAGTTAAGTGATAATCGTCTATCAACTACAATGTGGATGATGATGGAAGATGCAGACTTTGAAACTTTCCTCGTAAACTTCAAAGGATTCAATTGAAACGAGCATTTAAATACTTATAAAACAATCTAATATGGGGCACTTAAATTGAACATCTTGGAGTTATTCAAATTCTTCGAGGACAAAATAACAGCACGTAATTTGAGGCGCGCCAAGACAGAACAGTATTTAGAGTTAATCCGTGAGCAAATAAGAATCACACGAATGCCTCACACTCCTGTTCGTCCTATTTATTTTGTATTAACGAATGAGAAAGGTTGTAAATTCTCATATCAATACTTCATGAAATTAGTCGAGAGCAATTGGAATACAACTGTTGATGAGAAAGGCAGATGTTGTCTTATTGTGAGTAGCGAGGTTGACAAATTATGTCAATGGTGATTGTTACTTCCAATGAGTATGACCGTGAATACGATTTAACGGGCGTTACAAACGCTTACTTTGTCGTGGTATCACCCAAACCTTTTGAGACAAAGTGGAACGCATTTAAAATTGCTTGTCGTGAACGCTTTGTTAAACCACACATCGTATTCATGACACCGCTTATTGAACACCCCATACATACAAGTCCATTCTTGTTTCACTATGGGCTAATGTTAGGGTATTCAGAGGAGATTATGAGAGTGTATGGTTAATGAACGTTCCGTGATGATGGAAGAATTTATTACAAATGAATGGGATTTACACGACGTGTATGATGCTCAATTCTTCTGTGATAAGTTCAACTGGAACGGAAAGATTGCAAGGTACTATGCTCAATTGTTTGTAGACAAGGGAGTATTATGCCGTATCGTAATCGAGGGCAGAATCTATTATGCAAAGGGAGATTGGTATACAATCTTGCATAAGTATTCCTCGTTGAACGATGTAAAGATAACGTGAACAAAACAAATTAAGGAGTAAAGATACTATGGACATTAAAAAGTTTATCTCTGATTTAGTCGCCGGTGGAGTAGATAAGAAAGCAGCAGAAGCAAAGGTAAAGTCATGGGTTGCAAAGACTCGTGAGAAGTATGGCGAGGATGTAACCGATGAGAAGATTGCAGCAGTCATCTCACAGCACCTCGTGAAGATGAAACTCAATGCGGCATCTGGTGAGAAGTTCACTGGTGTCTGTGTTGCATATGGACGCAAGAAGGATTGGAACGCGAAGATTTTCGAGAAGTTCAAACTGATTGCCGAGAATGCACAGATGCCTGGCAATGCAAAAATCATCAAGAAACTTCTCGAAGAGAACAAGATTAAGGAAGTCACTGATGACAACTCTGGTGCAAAGGGATATGCAATCCTCGATACTAGGGAGTTTATCGACAAGGCTGGCAAGATTGAGAACTTCGGATTTGGTAAGCCGCTGCGCCACAACTTCGAGAGGCCGGGTTACTTCATCGTAGACAATGAGATTGTCGAGGTCGTTGGTGACTACGACGCACAGATTGGTCGCGAGTATCAGATTTACGGCAAGAAGAAAGCCAATGGTCAGATTCGTGTCGGCAAGTCTGGTATCTCGTCACTCCGCACTCTGTCAAAGACCGAGGTATGGGGAGTTCTTTACGACGTTGCAGCAGAAGACCCACGTTCTGTTTCACTCGATGAGATGGGCGAACTTAAGCCGTATACATTCGGTATCACAAACGCCTTCGTTAAGTCGAAGATGCAGTGTTCCAATGGCGGCTGGCGTCTTGGCGTCTATGACGTTGACAACATGAAGGGAGTTACTGGTTTCGCTGGTAACGAGGATGTTCAGGCTGTAGTCGAACTCGCTGAACCAGCAACCGAAGTAATTCTTCTGTTCGTTCAGGGTCAGGCAAAGGGTGAGTGGGATGCAAGCCCGTCGTGGGTTGGTATGTTCACGAATCCCGAAGCCACATCTGATTCATTCCTAGATGACGATGTTGAAATGGTAGAGGCTTGAAGATGATTATCTTCAACTTCACTCTCTTTTTAACATTCGTTGCTCTTGGATGGATTGCGACAGGCACTCTGTATTTCATCAATGCTATGTTGATTGAGAAAGATACCGCAAAGAGAATTGCTTCCGCTATTCTTGGGGCATTAATGTTTGCAGTTCTTATTGTTTGTATGGTGTTATAATGGCTTTCGGTAAAAAAGCAGCAGTGGATAAGGGGATGGAACTCGATGATGTGTTCACTTCCTCTATTGAATTGTCGCGTGTTCCTGGATGTAAACTTGGTGTCATGGCTGGCGCTGGTGTAGGTAAAACCCACCTCGCTTGTTCAGCAAAGAAGCCAATTTACTTCATTGACACAGAGAATAGTGCACGTATGATTGCCAAGAACTTCTCCGAAGATGACCAGAGGGATATTCATATCCTTGAAGTCCTTAAGTTCATTAAGACAAAGGGAAGCAAGGAGAAAATCGACTATGGTGAGAGCCTTGAAGCAGTCATGGGTGCAATCAATCTCCTTGATGAGAAGATTCGTAGCACTCCTCTCGGTGAGGAAGGAACTATTGTCATTGATAGCGCAACAGACGTGTGGACTTGGCTTACACAGTGGCTCTATGAGCAGAAAGACCTTAAGTATACTGCTTCTGGTTTCCTCATGCAGACTGAATACTCAAAGCGCAACCGTCGTTGGGCAGACTTCCTTACGACACTCCGTGCATGTAATTGGCACGTAGTCCTCACGTTTAAGACCGTTTCTCTCTATGATGATAGCGGTAAAAAGACAGAGGAAGTTGATGGTGTCTGGCACAAAGATACAAAGTATATGTGGAATAACGTCGGAGAACTTAAGAGCAATGGCAAAGGTGGAAACATCTTCATACTCGTTAAGACTCGTGATGGCCCACTGCCAAACCCAGAGAAGGATGTTCTGGTTAATCCAGCATGGATTGATATTGTTCATATGCTAGAGAAACGCTCTGGTTTAAAGTATGTTGATTAATAAATATTCTTTTTAAGAGGGTGAATATATGATACAAGAGTACCTCGTAGGCGGTCAAGTTCGGAACGAGATAATGCACGAACTCCTGAACACACCTCTGCCAAAGAGTGATATAGACATAGCAGTTGAGGCTCCCTCATATGAGGCGATGCGTCAGCATGTTCTTGATGCTGGCGGCGACATTAAATTGGAATCACCGCAGTTCTTTACGATTCGTGCGCTTGCGGCGTACCAAGGCAAAATCGTTCCTATCGACTACACCCTCTGCCGCAAAGAAAGCGCATACACTGATGGACGTCATCCTGATGCCGTTAATATTGGGACAATCGAAGAGGACCTGGCGAGGCGCGACCTAACGATTAACGCGATGGCAAGGCGCATATCTGATGGAACTCTCCTAGACCCTTATAACGGTACAGCAGACATACAGAATCGAATCATTCGTTCTGTTGGTGTCGTAGAAACTCGTTGTTCTGAAGATTACCTTCGGGTTCTTCGTATACTTCGTTTCTCCATCACGCTAGACTTTAAGATTCATCCTGAAACAGAAACGATTCTTTACCACCCGCTTTACATTGACAATCTTTTTAATACTGTCAGTGACGAGCGTATACGTGAAGAGTTCACAAAGATGTTCAAACAGAACACAGGAAAAACTCTCGATGCTCTGAATGAATATCCTCTTATAAAAAGGAAAATGGTGAAAATGTTATGGCTCCGACCAACCTTTTAACTGAAAATATTAAATTAAGTATTGACGTCGTTATTCTTGAACGTAAGAATGAAAGACTTGAAAAGGAGATTGCATCTTATAAGAAAGATTTAAGTGACCTCCGCGAGTATGCATGTCGTATGAATGACAAGAACACTTCTCTTTATAGAGATATTCAGCGTTTACTTCGCATCAACACATCGTTGCAGTTTAATATTGCGGCACTTAAACGTCAGCAAGAAATAAAAATCAATCACATCCCTGAGTTCTATTGTTGAGGTAATTCATGTCACAAACAAAGAAATGTTCAAAGTGTGGTGAGATAAAACCACTCTCTGAATTTTATAAATCTTCTACGAGAAAAAATGGACATCAATGTTTGTGTAAAACGTGTGATAAAAAAGGAAATACAGAAAGATATAGAGCAGACCCCATTGGTATGAGAGACAAAGCAAGAGTAAGAGCATCTAAAAATATTCATCGTAGACGTGCGACTTCGGCATTATCAAGTCATTCATTAAAAGGTCATATAATAAATATTTCTGTTGATGAAGTTGAACATATGTTTTCTACTACAACACATTGTCCTATATGTGGTGTGAAAATGTTAGATTCTTTTGGTAATGGTAGAAAAATATATTCTCCATCACTGGATAGAATTGATAATGGAACTGAATTGACCAAAGACAATTTGTGGATAATATGTAGTCGTTGTAATGTCATGAAGGGTGATCAAACGATGCATGAATATATTGAACGCTCTCATTTAATATATGAAAAATTTAAGGATGTGTTTTGATGCCGACTTATGTATGGGAAAGTTCTACATTCCACGAAGTTGCAGGAAAGCCACCCATGCTACTTATTTTCGGACGTGATACCGAGACAAAAGAAGTTAAACGATTTGGTGTTACTAGTTATAAACCATACTATTACATAGAAGATTCTAATGGAGAACTTTTAAATTGCTATGGTAAACCAATCACAAAAATTGAATTTGATTCTATAAAAGAAATGCGTAATGCAAAGACTCAATATCGACGACAAAAAATAGAAACATTTGAATCAGACATTTCTTTCGATTATAAATTCGTTATTGATAAAGGCATCTCATATGGATTCGACGAAAAATTAAATCCAGTTGAAACGCCATTAATGATGCCAAGAATATGTTATTATGATATTGAAGTCGCTATCCCTTCAGAACTTGGTATTGATGAAGCGCACCAAGAACATCCAATTGTTGCGATAGGAATGAGTGATTCTTATACAGGGGAGCATTTAATATATACGTTTGGAGCAGGGAGAAAAATACATGACCATCATTTTGATTTCAAAACTGAAAGAGAATTATTGGTGGCGTTTGCAGAGTATGTTCATAAACTTGATCCAGATATTCTTACTGGATGGTGTTCCCTTGATTTTGATGAGCCTTATATTCGTAATCGCGCTAAACTAGTTCACGCCGACATCTCTGGTATCTCTCGTATGAGAAGGATGCCACCGAACGAATGGGAGATTCCTGGTCGTAGTCATGCCGATATGTATCTGCTGTTCAAAGATTGGTCAAAGCCAATGGGTCAGCAGCCGTCGTACGGTTTGAAGTATATTGCCAGAACTTTCTGTGACTTCAAATACGAGGAGCAGGGAGCACACATCTGCGAACTCATCGCCGATGATAACTGGGAAGCAATCGTTGAATACTTGGAGAATGATATTGTCGCACTCGAAAAGATTGATACACGCTTTGGTCTACTGAAGTATCATGAAACACTTCGCAAACTTATCGGCGTGAAGATGGACGACATCATTAAGCGAACCGTTCTAATTGAAACTCTTCTCATGCGGAAAGGTATTAAGCCTATCCCATGTAAGAAAGACAGAGAACGAGAAAAGTATGAGGGTGCATATGTTCACCAGCCCACACCTGGTATTAAAGAGTGGGTGGCTTGTCTCGACCTAGCATCTCTTTATCCATCTATTATTCTTGCGAAAAACATTTCTCCTGATATTGATGGAATGATTCCGAAGACAATCACATTCGTTCTCAACGAGCGTGAAAAACTTCGGGCATTGAGAATGGCAGGGAAGGCAGATGACACTATTAAAACCAGTGAACAATCGCTCAAATACGTCGCTAATGCATTCTACGGATACCTCGGTTCAATATACGCTCGACTCTATTACCCTGAAGGAGCAAAAGAGATTACGAGAATTGGAAGAGAAATCGCAAAAGAGTTACGCGACTACCTTGTGTCGTTGGGGTATCATATCGAGTATGGTGACACAGACAGTACATTCATTGGACCTGTCCGAACCGTTGAAGAAGGTATCGCACTTCAAGGTAAAATAAACGAGTTCCTCAAACAGTGGGCAATTCGTAATCATGTCAAGCCAGAGTTTGCTCCGAAGATTAAGTTTGAAAAACTCTACGATAGAGTGATGTTCAAAAAGAAAATCGGAAGTGAAGAGGCTGCGAAGAAGAAATACGCTGGTCATCTCGTCTATAAAGATGGTCATGCTATGGATGAACTCGCATACACTGGCATTGAAATCAACCGTTCTGATACAGCACCACTGACGAAGAAACTAATGGAAGACTTCTTCCAGAAAGTTCTCATTGATGCAGACGTTGAGGGTGCAGTTGCTCTCGTATCTAAATCAATCAAAGATGTTCAGAATGGGAAGGTAAGCATTCACGACATTGCAATCCCAAAGGCAGTCAAGGCTGACAAGAAAGAAACAGCCTGGTCTAAAGGACGCAATGCTGGTGAAAAATATCTCGGAATACGCTTTGACCAAAGTGATAAGCCGAAGTTGATTTACTGTAAAGCACCAGTAAAGATGATATGCTTCCGTGATGATACAAAGCACGAAGATGTGATTGATAAAATTTCAGTCGATTGGTCTATCATGTGTGATAAAACAATTGTTCAAAAAATGCGGTCACTTGTTGAATCGCTTGGTATAAACTGGAACAGTGTTATCCTTGGTCAGACTTCATTTGATCAATTTATCAATACTCTCGAATGAGATGTGGATGAATACATATAAATACTTTTAAGACAATCTAATATAGGGAGATTGGTCTAGTGGACAAGGATTTGTGGTTTGGAACCATCATGCGGGGTTTCGATTACCCCATCTCCCATTGTGGTGCTTCAACTCAATCAGGTGAAGTTAAATGGTAGATGTTGTTACCTATTCAGCCACTTATTATACCCAGAAATCTACGAGAACACGCTCTATCGTAGTTAGGGAGTTGGCGTACGGGTAGGTCGCTCCTGCCCGTTTTATGAACTTTTCGTCGAACAAGAGACTGCGGTGAGTTCCTTACGAGGTTGTCAATTAATACTCACCCAACAGTCAATGCCAGTGGAGCCGTAATGGAACGGTGCTCGCCCTGTAAGCGAGAGATAGCGGGTTCAATCCCCGTCACTGGCTTGGGGATAAACCCCGGTAGTAAAAATGTCAAGAACAATTCGTCAAAGTAAGTGTGGCAAATGCCGTGATGGAAAGAAGAACAATGAGTTTCTCATGCGTCACGACTTAACACCCATTCGTAAAGGAATGAACCAATCATTCCGCGCCGAAGAAAAAGATTACTTCGAGAAAACTGGCGAAACAAAATACAAACAGAAACCAAAGAGTAATGGTGGTAGTTGGTAATGGAAAAGAACGTAGCAGAATTGCCTCATTATATGACGCAGAAGATACAGCCAATACGTTTCATGCAAGCAAGTCTTTCACCTGAAGCATTTAAAGGCTTTCTAAAAGGAAACGTCGTTAAATATATTATGCGTGAGGGATATAAGAATGGTATTGAAGATATAAGAAAGGCGCAAGTATATACGAACTGGCTCGTTGAATTTTGTGAGACAGGAAATATAACTGTTCCAGGAGAGTAACATGGTAGTTATTAAAGAACGTAAACTTTTGCGGTGTTGTCACAATTGTAAATCGTTTCTTGTTGAGTATGATAACGAGACCAGTTGTGAACACCAATCAAACAAGTCTGAAAAAGTAGAACCAACTGGTGTTTGCCAGTTCTTTATAAGGAGTTGAGATTATGATAGAACCGATGTTACTGAAGTCATGCAAGGACAAGAGCCTGAAGAAGTATGAGGGCACTCATATTGCACAGGAGAAGTTCGATGGCACTCGTATCGTTGTTGTAAAGGAAAATGGTAAGATACAGTTACAGACACGTTCTGGAAAGAATGACCTCGCTTCTGAATATCCAGACATAGTTAATGAACTTCTATCTACTGTTGAGAAACAATTTATCTTCGACGGTGAACTTGTCTTCATCAATAAGAAAACTGGTTGTGTCGAATTTCTCACTGGACTCGCAAAAGAAACCAGAGAAGCATACGAACCAAAACTTATGCTCTTTGATGTGCTTGAATTAGACGAAGGAAACTTCCGTAATTCACCGCAGGAAAACAGAACAGAGTTTGTTGAAACTTATGTCGTTGGATATAACTTCAAGCACATCGCAGCAGTCTATACAATCATAAAAGATTTCGACGTATCATACTCCCAAGTCGTTGATGGTGGTGGCGAAGGACTCGTTCTTAAAAAGAGAACTGCTATCTATAAAGATGGTAAGCGTAGTTCTGATTGGCTCAAAGTCAAGAAGCAAGACACAGCAGACTGTTTTGTAATCGGTTTAATGAAGGGTGAGGGAAAGTTTGAGAATCTCTTTGGCAGTCTTATTATGGGTCAGTATGATTCTAATGGAACTGTCAAAGTTGTTGGTGCGACAAGTGGGTTTGATGATTCTACAAGAGCGTTATTACATACTGCTGTGATGAAGGAACCTTGGTTTGAAACTTATCCATCTACAAAAGGAGAACTCGGACATATTCTTCATAAAGTTGCACCAAAGATTGTAGTTGAAATATCTTTCATGGAACGCCTCGAATCAGGAATGTTTCGTCATCCGAGATTTGAGAGAATACGCACAGATAAATTACCAAAGGATTGTGTGTATGAGTAAAGAATGGAAGCAATCTCATCCTCATAAAAATCGAGCATCCAATACAGTTGCTAAACATTTATCGCAAGGTATTAAAAAGTTGATTCCAACATTTTATATCGAGAAACTTTTTGAAGAGACAATTCATTGTTCCATTTGTGGTTGTGAACTTAAACGGGATATGGGAGGACATTCTCCTAGATCGCCATCGTTGGACAGAATTGATAATGAAGATGAATTGCGATATGATAATATATGGATTGTTTGTTACAAATGTAACACAAGAAAATCCAATAACACAATGAAAGAATTTTATGACTACTGCAAAGGAGTAGTAGAAAAATTCAAACCAGAATTCGAAGGTGAATAAACATGCCATGTGGAACTAAACCAAAACCGAAGGGAAAGAAACCAAAGAAGTGAGGAACAATATGACAGAATATTTTTGTAACGAATGTTCAACAAATAAAAAGAAAGGATGCACAATTAAATGGCCTTCATCATGGGATGTAAATATTCCTCCTCGTGGTGGTATGTGCGATTCAGAAAATCCTAGACCAAAATGGTGCAAAGTAACTAGGAAAAAATACGTGGAGAATTTATAAATGTCAGGACACTTAAAACAGAAAGTAGGAAATACAGTCACTCATTCTTTTGTTGACCCGAAAGATGTGGTGATTGAAAAAGTAAATGATGAATACATCGTTGAGATTGATTGCGGATACCCCACAGAGAGGACGTTCACATTCCAACACATCGCCATTGATATGTTCATTAATGACGACATTGTTATGGGTATCAATAACCCTGACAGCCTTGAACCGTTCTTCGATGTGACAGAACTTGTTATCGAGTATCCCAAAGACCAGGGCATCGGCGCTGTTGAGATTCACTGTGCGAGGTAGAGATGGCGTATACTGTTGAGGCAAACTCAATAGTAGAGGCGTGGATTAAAACCTTGGCTAAAGTATATCATCACGGCGTGGATTTACCAACAGAGTATAAGAACAATGCTCGTACTTTGTTAGACCCAATCGCCGTGCATATCAATAAGCCGTGGACTTATCCGCAAATCTGCGATGACATAAGCCCTATCAAATCTCATATCATTGAAGATTATCGCCGTGCATTCTTACGAGTGGCTAAAACTGGTCACACGTATACATACCCGAATCGTCTGTTCGATTTCCCTGTAACGAAGAAAGTGAAAGTCGCTGGTCGAGAAGGACTTGGTGGCTATCATTGGGAAGACGACATCGTAACAGTTGGTGATGGAGATGGAAAGGGAATTAACCAGATACAACTTATCATCGACGCGCTTGCAAAGTCACGTATCAGCCGCAGACAAGTGGCGCATACTTGGAATCCAGCAACCGACCCCAACATGGAACATTGCCCTTGCCTCCAAGATGTCCATTTCTCAATTGTGTATGATAAACTGCGACTTGTTGCTCACTTCAGAAGCAACGACATGCTCGATGGTTCTCTTTCAAATAATAATGGATTACACACGCTCCAACGTTATGTGGCAAACTCATTAGGAGTTCGCTGTGGTTATCTCGAAGTATATTCAGAGTTTCCACATATCTATGAGAATCGCCTTGAAGATGCGAAGAAAGTTCTGTCAGGTGCTAATAAGTATCTGTCATACCCACAGATGGTGAGATTGTATGAAGATTGAATTTGATCGTGAACGCCTCGTGCAATATTTCTATGCAATCAAGGAGCAGGCAGATGAAGGTGTGCTCGTGATGGGAGATAATAAAATCTCATTCCAGTCATCCGATGTCGCAAACGTTGGTTACATCTCTGCTTCTTTTAACACTCCCATCTCTGAAGACATGCGAGTTCCAATCGATGTCAAGAAGTTTTACAGCACACTCAATGCGCTTAAAACTAAAATGATTACGATTGACTTCAATAAGAATAGTTTCTTCAAGGGTGGGAAGATTGAGCGAGAAGTTCGTTCACTCGATGAGGCAGTTCTCCGTAAGCAGAAGCCTCCGTCAGATTTTGATTATCCAGCAATCATCGAAGCACAAGCAGTAGACTTCGTGGAATTTCTCGAATCTATTGATAAAATGGGTGCCGATGAAGGAACACTTCCTGCAAAGGTTTTCATGGAATACGACAACAAGAAGTTTGTCTTATACACACTGAATGAACTCCGTGAAAAAACCGCCAGTGAATTTGATATGATTAGCGTCGAGAAAGGAGAGAAGAGCAATCATAAGTCTGGATTTAGTTTTGATTACCTTCTGAAAATCGCAAAAATTATTAAGAAGGCAAAGATTGAAACTATTAAAATCTACGTCGGTACAAACTATCCGTGTAAGATTGAAGCGGTGAACGAGTATCTTTCATTAACGCTGCTCCTAGCACCAAGAATTGAGGATGATTAATTTGTTTAAAAAGAAGTCAATATCACCTGGTCTCGATTCATATGCTGGGAAGAAATCTGTTGAGTTAAAACCGATCAACGCTGACACTTGGTATATTTCTAAATCACAACTGGCGACGTATAGTATCTGCCCGTTACAGTTCTATAAGAAATATATTCTGCACATTAAGACTCCACCCTCGCCAGCAATGGCTCTGGGTACGAGGTTCCACGATTGGGCAGAGAAGTTTATCATTCACAATGATATGCTTACTCCCGGTGCATGGCATGAATCTATTCCAAAGAACTTCACCGACGCAGAAAAGGAGAATGTCAAATGGTTCATTGACTACGAATGGGAACAATTAAACACATTGGGTCGTGAACTTTGGTATCCGTTATGCGTGGAAAAGAAACTCAAAAGTCAGACGCAATATCTCACTGGTTTCATTGACCGTGTTGATATGAACGAAGACAAAGAGAGTGTAACGATTGTCGAATACAAAACAGGAGCGAAGAACAAACCCTCCGACATTAAATTGCAGTCAGCCCTTTATAAGAAACTCTGGGATGAAGTAAACCCGTCACTCCCCGCAACCAAGTGCAGAGTTATTAACCCCGTGCTTAAGATTGCGGAGACTTATGACATCCCGAAGCGTAGCATGACTACGATTGACAGGCAGATTGCAGCACTTCGTGACGCACTTGAAATGAATGTGTGGCCGAGGTCATGTTCGATGGTAATGTTTTCCTACTGTGGTATGTGTAAAATTGAAGAGGTAGAACTATGATGTACAAATTTGAAATTAACTTTGAACAGTTTACGACTAATGTATTTGTTGAGCCGACTGGTGGAGAGGGCGCAAGCATGACCCTCCAGCGTATTCGTGGATATGCATCTGAGTTCAGGACTCATTGCGTCATTACAGGAAAGCCGTATAACATTCCTCACTTCATTAACTGGATGAACAAGTATTATCCAATGTTCAAGATTGCGAAAGACCTTCCTACGCTTGGTCGGGTTGACCTCTAATCTTTTTATGTTTGACGCGCTGTTCGTTTACGTCTATGAACTCATTGGATTTCATGAAGTAATCGAAAATGAAGAAGATATAATGTATATAATGGGAATAGATCCAGCGATAGGAGAGGATTTTAGTGGGAGAATTTGAAGACAAACTTTTAACGGAACGGTATTGTATCGGCAACGAATCCTCTTGGAAGGATGTCGTGGAGCGAGTCGCCAAAGCAATTGCGACAGACGCTAAAGAAGAGAAGGAATTTTATGACCTTATGATTAATAAGGATTTCATTCCTAACTCGCCTACTCTGATGAATACTGGAACTGACAGTGGACAGTTATCCGCTTGTTTTGTTCTGCCTGTTCCTGACAGCATTGATGGAATTTTCTCTGCCGTTAAGAATGCAGCACTTGTTCATAAAACTGGCGGTGGAACTGGGTTTTCCTTTACTTCACTCCGGCCATCTGGCAGTATAGTTAAATCTACCAGTGGTGTCGCATCTGGTGTTGTGTCATTCATGCAAGTGTTTGATGCTGCGACTGATGCAATTAAGCAGGGTGGCAAGAGGCGTGGAGCAAACATGGGTGTGCTTGAATACACCCATCCTGAAATTCTTGACTTCATTAAATGTAAAACCGTTGAGGGAAGAATCAGGAACTTCAATATCTCTGTCATGCTCGATGATGAGTTCATGGATAGTGTGAAGGATGAAATTCCAGCAGGAAGTATTGTAAGTAAAAAGACTGTTGATAACAGGAAAATATTTAGTGAGATCGTCGATGGTATTTATAACAACGGAGAACCAGGTGTTCTCTTTAAGGATACAATCAATGAGAAGAATCCAACGCCTCATCTTGGAGAGATGGTCGCTACGAATCCGTGTGGAGAACAGCCCCTTCTGCCCAATGAGTCATGCAATCTCGGAAGTATAAATCTCTCTAGGTTCGTAACAAAATCGGGAACAGTTGATTACAAACGACTTGAAGGAGTTGTCAGAGATGCAGTTCTTTTCCTCGATAATGTAATCACGAAAAATAAGTATCCTCTTCCTGAAATAGAAACAGCATCTTTACAAACGCGAAAGATCGGTCTTGGTGTTATGGGTTTTCATGATATGCTTATTCAGATGAATCTCCCATATGATTCACCGGCAGCAATCATTGAAGCAGACAAACTCATGCGATTTATTTCGAGGGTGGCAAATGAACAATCGTTACATCTTGGCAGAGTCAAAGGAACATATCCAGCGTCGAGTAACAAAAACAATTATCGAAACGCAACGAGAACAACTATTGCTCCAACAGGAACGATTAGTATTCTCGCTGGAGTTTCCTCTGGTATTGAACCAGTATTCTCTTGGGCGTACAAACGTAAGGATACTCTCGGAGAACACATCATTGTCAACCCACTCTTTGAGGGAGCATTAGCAAAGGAACTTAAGTTTGACCAGACGAAGATGGATGGTGTAATCGAACATCTCATGGAGTTTGGGACGATTCAAGACCTCGATATGTTATCTCCTGAAATTAAGGAGTTGTATAAGAGTGCACTCGACATCTCACCACTGATACATGTTCAGATGCAAGCCACCTTCCAGAAGCACACCGATAACGCAGTCAGCAAAACAATCAACCTCTCATCTTCAGCAACAAAGAAAGATATTGCTGATGTCATTATCGAGGCATGGAGACTTGGTTGCAAAGGTCTGACGATTTATCGTTCTGGTTCCCGTGAAACAGAAGTGCTTTGTCTCAGTAAAAAGGATGTACCTCCGCAGCCAATTATCACTGATAACTATAAGAAGGTATCACTGTTTACTGATAACATCATTGATTGGGTTGAAGATGAGTTCTACGAGGAAGTTATCCCAGCATACATCTATAAGGTGCGGTCTGGTTGTGGAACCTTCTATGTAATCGTTGGTCATGATGGTGAAGCACCTATCAAGGTATTCGTTGAGGGCGCTGGTAATGGTGGTTGTGCCGCTAGTATGGCTGGACTTGGGCGTTCAATCAGCACAGGTCTGGACTATGGAACACCATCCGAGAACTATGTTCGTCAGTTCAGTCGTGTGAAATGCACAACTGCGATGAACAGTAAAAACTCTGGTGGGAAATCCTGCTCCGATATTATCGGCAAGAGCATGAACAATGTTATTAATCGTTTGGCTTGCATAAATGAGCAGACCAAAGTAATTGTGCAGAAACCAGTAGTACCAATTCCAGCAGCATCTAATAAGGGTCTGGCAGAACCAAAGAAAGCAAGTGGACAGTGTTGTGACAATCCCAAATATGCAATGCAGGAAGGATGCCAGGTTTGCATGAATTGTGGCGCGAGTAAGTGCTCATGATTAACTGTCGCAATAAATGTAAGTATAATACAAGGATAGATTCAACTGACAGGACAACTGGATTCTGCGAGAAGAATCAAGAGGAGTTCTATCTTTGTCATAATATTTCTGATTGTCCGTTATATCGTCGGCATGATTGTCTTGATTGCAAAAACTTCGACATTGATGTTGATAATAACGAAGATGAAATATTGCTGTGCTTGGAAGGTCATTGTATTCAGATGACAAAAGAACAGCCAGACGATTGTAAGGAGTTTGAATCAGTATGGTAAACGTAGAGAAACAGAGGACGAGAGCCCTTCAGAGATTTAAGACCATGCACATCAACATGGTCATGTCGAAGGGACTCAAATCGAATCGCCGTGAGGATGAAGGATTTATTTATGAGGACGTTCTTTTCAGAGGAACTCTTCTTGGTTCATTCGTCTTCGATAAGAAAACCAATCATGTTACCTTTAAGGAGGAACCAGCAAATGATGTACCTAATCAAAGATAAGCATGGCTTATCGCAGGAAGTTCTCGAAGTGCAGCCGGAAACACTCACTACTTTTCAGGTAGAGGATGCATTCGCTTACTTCATGAAAACCAGGCGTATCAACAGTATAACTGATTTCGACATTCGTGGATTTCAGAAATATCTTTATGGAAAATATGGTGTAACTTCGAGGAGTGTGCGGCCACATCCCTTGAATATGAAGGTGTAACTATGGAGTGGACTACAACCCAAGATGAGTTTATACGAGATAACTATGAATATATGAACTCGTATGAATTGGCGAAGTGGGTTGGTCACAGCGAGGAAGCGGTTGAGTCGAGGATTAAGTTTCTCGCACTCACCAAGTGGGGTAAACGCACCGTCACTAATAAACGCTTCTGGACGTATGCAAACATTCGTGCGTTAAAGACGCTGATGCACCTTCCCAATAAAGAGATTGCAGGTAAGATGGGTAGAACGACAGCATCTATTCGCAAGATGAAAGCAAAACTTCGTCGTGGTTTAACACACGATGTTCCATCTAACGAGGATATATTCTATGCAACAGGAAATCCACGACCATACAGACAAGTTGTTGAGGAAGTTCTTGGTAGAAAGTTGCGATCCGAAGAACACGTCCATCATATTGACCTTAACAAAAAGAATAATAGTCCAAGAAACTTGTTTCCGTGCTGCTCGCCAAGCGAACATGGAAGCGTTCATGCACAGTTAGATAATCTACTGTATGGTATGGTAGAGGAATTGCTGTTGACCAATGTATTAGTCTTCGTAGATGGTAATTACTATCTGGGAGAGGGGAAGTTAAAATGAAAGTTGGATCATATATTAGGTCATTGATTGACGACCTTAAAAAAGAACGCGGCATTGATGGTCACTTTGAAGAGCGACGCGAAGTTGGCGTTGGTTATGAATATTATATCTATGTATGGACTGATGAAGAGAAAAGAAATCGTAAACGGAGAACGTTTGTTTTAACAGATGAGTTCCTTGACCGTTTACCAGCAAACATTATTGAGAAACAGATTAAGGATCTTTTCGATGAACTCGTTGAGGAGTTTGTGGCATCTTGACAAAAACTTGTTCTGGTTGTCATAAAACATTAACCGATTCTCATTTTGCTAAAGATGTTTCATCAAAAGATGGTTTGCAGTCGAGATGTAAAGATTGTTTTAAATTATATGAGACAAATCCTTTATATAGATTCAGACGATGGGCACTTAACACACTAAAAACACATAGAAAGCGAGAAGGATATACTGTTGATATAACAGTGGAAGAATTAACTACTCTCGCAGAAAATACAAAATATTGTTCATATTGTGGTAGAGAGTTAAATTGGGAACGTGGTAATAAAGGTAAATCTCCCCGTTCAGAAAACCCCACACTGGATAGAGTTAACAACGATACTACATTAAATTTAACTAATATAAAAATAGTATGCATGCGTTGTAATACTACGAAAGGATACCATACTATGAAAGAATTTATTGAGTATTGTAGAAGTGTGGTGAATTATAATGACTAAAATTATTGTTGATACAAGAGAACCTCCGACCATTATAAAGTATCTACAAAAGACTTTCCCAAAAGATATGTTTAGTAGAGAGACTTTAAAGGAAGGAGATTACAAGAGCACAAAAGTTCTTTGTGAACGCAAGAAGATTGGCGACCTCTATGGCTCCATCATGGATAAACGTATCTGGTCGCAAGTAAATCGCATGGCGCAGTTCGATGATATGAAGTTGGTTCTTCTTATCACTGGCTCGCTACCAGAGTATATTAAGAGTATGCGGCGTTATAAGAAGTTCATCAATGAGAAGATTATCTACTCATGTATTGACGACATCGCTTGTCGTTATGGATTTGAGATTCTCTGGATAGAGGACGAGAAAGACGCACTCAACGTTATGGTTGGTTATATGGAGAATGTCGATGAAGGGAATCTTAATGTTCCTACCAAAGCGCATCCAGAAGCCCTTATTGCAAGGTATCTTGGTATTACAATTCCACAGTATTTGGAGTTGCATAAATCTCATGGTTGCCTCGCAAAAATCGCAAAGGTGTCATCTACAGACCTGGCGAAGGTAAAAGGGATAGGCGCCATAAAAGCGAAAAGAATTTTGACAATGTTAAATACAGTATAGGTGAATATTATGGGTAAGCGAATATGTAAACGATGGAGTGAAAGAGAAAATAAATTTCTTTTAGAACACTCGGAAGATATGAATATTGCGGAGTTGACTATACGTTTAAAACGAAGTAGAATATCAGTAACCGAACATGCATATATACTCGATATCAAACTATATCAAAAACTCACTCCTAGATTAGAAGAGTTAATTATCTCAAATATACATTTAACAAATAAAATGATTGCTTCTGAATTGAACATTTCAGAATCTTTAGTCGAGACAACTCTTGCCTATCATGAAATTTCCAAAGATATTTATATCAAAGATATAAACGAATTATCCGATACAGTTAAAACTTACCCATATAGACGGATAATGGAAAAACATCTTAATCGAAAATTAAAAAGTGGAGAACAAGTTCACCACATTGATATGGATAAAACTAATAACGATATTACTAATTTATATTTATGTAATTTAAGTTCACATCAAAAAAGTCATGGAACTTTAAATAAGGTGGTAAGTAAATTGATGAAACGCGGAATTATAAAATTTACAGATGGGGAGTATGTGATTGTAGAATGATTTATGATATGATTTTAGAGGAAATGAAAAGTAGAAAGGCATATTTATATGAACGATATGCTCCTTACTACACAATATCGTTTGCTTGCCACTCCTTCAATCTTATGAATCACAAACGAAAGATTTACTACGAGGGCAAAAAGATTCTAAACGCCAGACTTCCAATTTTGTTTGTAAGTCCAGCCGGATTCATGAAGAGTTTCTATCTCACCAATATGGCGGGGGATAAGGACGTGGGAGTATTCAATAACGCCGGTATGAAAGTCGGATATGAGCAGTCGATGACTGAAGCGGGACTTGTCGGGACACTTGGAAAAGATGGGTTCGGAGAACAGCGCTCTATTCCTGGAGCAGCAGAAATCTATAAAGATGGCCTTATGCTCGTCGATGAGTTCAGTGGTATTACACAGGCGATGAAGTCAACCACCAACAACCAGATGGATTCACAGTTACTTACTATCCTCGATGGTGGTCACGTAGTCAAGCGTCTGGCGTGTGGTATGCACGAGTTCGATACAAGTGTCACTCTGTGGACGGGTGTGCAGCCAGCAAAGATTGATATGGCTAGCGGTCTTGGTCGTCGTTTCTGTTACATGCTTTTCATGCCGACGCGGAAAGACAACAAGATGATTATGCAAGCACGTCATAATGCAAAGAACATTCAGCCCGACCCAACCGAGATGCTTAAGATTAATAACATGAACAAGAGTTTCATCGCAAGTCTTAACACAATCGAGCGCGTAAATTATCCCGATGAGATTCTCAATCTCTACGAGAAGATGGGTATCTTTAGTTTCGAGGCTGCTCTTTACGACCAGTTGATTCTCGGATACAATCTTGCAAAGTTTGGCGCAAAGAAGAAGATGGATCTCGTTATCAACGATGAACTTAAGATGCTTCTGACGCAGGAAAAAGAGTGGCGACTTGAAATCAATCTCGGTGTTGACCTCGGTCTGATGAAGAATATGATTCGTATCCTCGGTGGTAAGACAAACACGCAGATGCTCGCAAGCGAGTGCACGATGGTAGGTTGGAACGCAGAGCAGATGAACCAGGTTCTCAATGACATGCAGAGATACAATATGATTAAGCGTATAGGCAACAAGGTGGAGTTAGCATGATAGTATTTGTAAATAATACGGTAGTTATTTGTGACCCACATACAACGATGCTCATCAATGATGGGTATCGTGGGGTTCCACATTATAGTGGGGAAGTGTTCACGAAGGATGAAGTGCGATGTATGCTCGATGGGATTAACCATCTTATTGACCTTCGTAAACGTATGGGTGAATGCAAGCACAGAGAAGCATATGTTCTTACTGAATCATTTAGTGCTTCATTCATGAAAGAGGACTTTCCAGCAGAGTGTAATTACATCTCGCCACGGAAAATTAAGTATGATACACTAGATTCATTCCTCAATCATCTGCCTGAAATTATGAGGTGGTTATAATGGTCAAGGAAAAGCATAGTGTCTACGTCGATACAGAGAAGTTTGAGAGAGCAAAGAAGCAAGGCGTTAATATTAGTCTTGTTCTTGAAAACGCCCTCGATAAATTCGGCCAGGATGAGAACTTTGAATATACCCTTCAATTAGATTATCTTGCATCGCAGATAACCGACAGAGAACAAAAACTCGAAGCCCTTGCTAAAGAAGCGAGCGTTATTGAAAGGCAACTTCGGACTGTGAAAGATGAATACAAGCGTGTGTCGAAGGTATTCAAACAGGAAGAGAATGCAATCTCGATGAGCAATCTGCTTGCTACGCTCAACCGTGTAATCAATGCTTGCGAGTTTGACGAGGCTCGCGTAAAAATAGCAGCAGAAGATATACTTCCGCAGATACATAAATTAAATCGTCACTTTGATTTGACGAAGCACATTGCTATCGTCGAAGAAACCTATTCTTAAAAATTGGTTATGAGCCACTGGATTGCTAGCATTGCTAGTGCTCCAGCCGCTCCGACTATTAAATCCATGAAGTAAAGTTTCAGTCTTGTTTCCGCATTAACGACCTTCTGGTCACCTTCTTTTTGGAGACAGGCCTTTTCATATTCGTCGAAGTGTTCCTTGAGGTATTCAATATTCTTATCGTGACGTTCGAGTTCTGCTAAAATAAAAACTCGTAATTCAGACCAATCTCCCTTCTCCATTATACACCCCGGAACTCAATGTAAATGCTAGCGACATTTTCGTCGTCTGAAATCTTCGTAACCTTCAATGTGTATTCCTTGACGGTTCCATCTGCATGTTTCATGTTTACACGACATGAAAACTCTTTTTGATATTCCTCAATGAGTTTACCTACATACTGGTAAGTTTCTTCCGTGTCGTAAATTGCTCTCGTTGATTGACCAATGAGGTCGTTTATTTTATAGCCGAGCATTTCCTCTAGTCTTTTATTAGCGTCGATTATAATGCGCCCGGAGGTCATTAACATTCCCATCGGAGCATGATCGAGAATAGCGCGATAACGACGATTGGCAATAACGAGTTCTTGCTCTACTGAATTTAAATAAGTTGTAAGTTCTCGTATCCGTTCGAGATTTCCTTTATTACTATCAAAAGTTTTTGGATTCATGGGGGAACCACCGCCGGGCCATCCGCACTCGCCATGATAAACATCCAAAGGACGTCATTCGATGGAACTGACAGTGTTGAACCATCAGCGAAGGTCACGACAAATTCAATGCGATACATTCCCACGACATCGGTTTCTCCCGCTGTCCATTCGTAATGGATTTTACCCGCTAGTGGAGTAATAACGACACAAGCACCCTTATCAACTGTAGGCGCTGATGCGTCATCAAGTGTCATCGTCATCGTGACGGTAGCACCAGTTAAGTTGATTGGAGTTTCCTCGTCGTATTCCAAAACGTACTCAAAAGGAAATATGTTTCCCTGTTTCATTCTCATCGTAACTCACGTCCATCTTCTAAACTTACATCTGTATGTTTGTGCAATTCTTTAGTTTGTGTATTCTTTGGAACCTGCGTGGCACCTGAATGATTTATTAATGAGCGCGCCTTTGAAACCAGGTTGGTTGAATATAACGAGGAGTGCTTTCTTGCCCCATCGAGTTTTGTGTTCCACAGTCGCATGACGAATGGAACTATTTGTGGTATGAATGTTGAGATGATTGAAATATTTTCTATGAATATTCTCGTGAGCGTTTTATTCACACCAACAGAAATGTGCATATGTTCGACAAACATTAATCCTTTTGAGATCAAATCTGATATTGTTATTTGTTCAGTAAAGGTTCTTGTCAATTCTAATCTCATACTGGCATTTAATAAAACTCTCTGTGTAATATTACGTGCGAAGGTTACTTGTTTATTCACAGTGATATGCACTTGTTCTGTGAGGGTCTTATTAATGCTTCGCAGCGTGGAGTCTGCTATTTGTAGTGGCTCCATTAAATCACGAGTAAATGTTCTCACCGTTGAATCTGATATATGGAGAGTTTCAACAAACACGAAAGTAAAGGCTCTCCCCATTATGAAGTGACCGCGCTCGTTGATCGAGCCAAAAATACGGAGTCCTCTCTCATCGAGTGTATTACCAAATACAATTCGTCCTCTACCGTCAATGTTTGCCATGATACCACCTTACAGATTGAAGAATTTCAGAATGAATGGAATTGCTACATCGAGATTGAGAAGAATATACGTTACGGCAGCACTCGATAATCCAGTTAGAGGAATCCAAGCCTTACCAGTTTTTGTGATATAACCTAACTCTTGAGCCATCTCGTAGTATTGAGCCTCATCCTTCCACATATCAGGAACAGGAGTAAACTTTCCACCGAGTTCAGTTGCGAACCCACTGTGGAATCCACGAAGGAAGATATGCCACTCACGGTATGTTGAAGCGAACCCATTCGGGTCATTAAGTCCTTCAATACGAAGGAATATTCCAAGAAGTCCTAGGGATTTTCCAACGAGTTTACCTACAAAGCATCCTTCCATGCGTTCGCTGATTGAGTCGTATGGGTCATCAGGATTGCCAGTACATCCGATTGCTATTTCCTCCGGTGTGAGAACTTTCCATCCTGGCCTTGAAGATGTGATTGCAACGATTGTCGCATGAACCACTTCGTTACTTGCTTCCATACCAACCTTGAGGTCTACCATTATTTGGCCACCTCTGGTGTAACTGCAACAGAAGGAGCCGGTGCTTCTTTTAAGTGGAGCAGTCCTTCCATTACTTCATAGACTTCTTTATACGGTTTGTCGTCAAGCATATCTATGATTTTTTTAGCAAGTTCTTCGTCCATCAAAAATTGTTTAGCCATTTGGCTCACCTCAATCAACTATCTGGTGTGTCAGAAGATTTACTCGGAACACTTCAGAGGTAACAGCCTTGACTTTACCCCAAGTAATCATACCGAGTTCTTTCTCAACGATACCAGCAATCAGACCAGCCTTGACCTGGACACTGTGCATCCCATCCTTGTTGGCTTTCTTGCTATTAGGCCACTGGAAGAGAGTCGTGTCATAGACACCAGACTTCTCCATATAGGGAAGATTCGTGCCGTAGTCATCAACCTTTACACCATCAACAAAGACCTCGAAGACAATCTTCGCACGGTTCTGAATCTCAAACTTGAAACGTCCGATAATAAAACCACTTGAACGGTCAAGCACATCCTTCTCGATTTCGAGGAAGATTGCTGGCTCCTCATCCTTCGTGATTTCGCTCTCGTTGAAGAACATACCTTCGACTTCAAGTTTTGGATCGTCGTTAAGAATAATTGGTACGACGTTGATGTCGGTCTTGTCATCCTCTTCGCGCTTGCGTTTCTCTTCTGCGATACGGGCTGCTTCTGCGGCCTCTGCTGCTGCCTTTGCTTCGGCTGCGAGCCTCTCTGCTTTCTGTGCGGGTGTTTCACAAACCATAATGATTCTCCTTAAAGTCCGAGGCAATGCTCGATTACATATGTGCTCTGCGAACTTGCAACCTTCGGGATAACAGTCACATGGAAAAACGCTCCCGTTACATTGGAGAACGAAAAGGTGACAGTTGCATTGGGCGCAATATCGGCAGTCGCAACATCGACTATACCAGCAGTCGAGGGTGTTCTATTAGCGAAACGAGTGATTGTATACTGAAGAGTATTTGTCACACCGAGATTACGAATGGCGATAAGACCAGTTCTAAATCCCTCGGTTGTAATCTTCGTGGCTATGCCGGGTGAGTTAACGGAGGTAATAGTACCTGTCGTTCCCTCTTCATACATACTACAAACTGGGTTAGACATAATAATCAATCCTTGGTTCTATGAGAGTGTTATTAAACCCTCACAGAATCTTTTCTTCTACTTCCTCAATTGGTGTTTGCACCATATACTTTTTCTCAATAACTGTACGAGCCATTGACCGTGATGCTTCGAGATTGGCGAGTTGTAATTTGGTTTCCTCGTCAAACGTTTTCAGTTCTGCATCACGAGTCATTGAAGTTGTCTGTGCAACTTTCGTTGCTTCAACCGCATGTGCTTCGGCAAGTTGTTTTGCCTTTACCGCCTTTAAAAAGGTGGTATCATCCATAGCCTCTATCTCGGCTGCTGTTGCTATTGGTTCCATTTAATTTACCTCAATCTATTCCATAAAATCCAGATAATTGAACTGTGACTAATTGCCCATCTGTTGCCGTTGTAAAATTACCAATAGTAATTATATTACTATTGCAAAAACAAGCAAGAGGATAATATGTGGCTCCACTAGCACCTGCTCGTTCATATCCAGAGATATAGAATGCTGCTAATTCATTTACTGATGCTGGTATGGGTATATTGCAAGTTAAACCAGTGGTTGCATTAGAATCTGCACTATATGCACGTATTTTAAAGAACACAGTTTTGCCAACAATGCAATAATTTCCTGTTACATCTAATGATGCTGGCGTAGCAGTTGCCCATGTAATTGTTGGTGTCCAAGATTTCCATACACCATCTCCTAATAAATGATTTGTAATGTCACTTACCTTCCCAATGAGATCACTAACTGTTCTAGTAATCGACTGCACACGATACCAAAGATTTACTCCCATCTGATGAGAAGGATCTTTTGTTGCGGAGTTTGCTACTCCATTGGATGAAAGATAAATACGATTTCTGGTAATATTGCTGAATGTAGTAGTTCCACCACCAACCTTATATGTAATTTTAACATACTGTGTTGCTGTGGAGAACGTCATATATTCTCCTGTGTTCAAAATATATTCAGATGTTATTCCTGATGGTGCGCTTCCCGTTCCAGACTGCTGACCATAAGTTGTATCATCAACCATGATATTAATTGCAGGTGTTCCCTCTCCTGTATTATCAAGTTTACATGGTATTGCCTTTAATACAACTGCACTTGCATCTGTAAATTCCAAATGGGGAACGAAAACACTGTTAGCATTTGCATATTTCACAGTCTGATAATATACACGAGATGCATTTGATGGGAGAACCACTTCCTCTGTGAATTGGTTTGTTGCGAGCGGGTAGACGATTGGTTGTGGAACACTGGATGTATCAAGGTCAGCCTCTACATGCAATGCAGTGAACGCGGTATATACATTGTATGCCGCCGGTTTGTAGAACTGAACATAAAATGTGGACAGGCCGTTGCATAAATCTGTTTCTGGGGTTAAAGTCCGGTATCCAACAGCACTTGTGTATGAATCAAGAGTTGTCCAATTTGTGCCATCGGTGGAGATTCTTAAATATGTAGTCGCTCCCGCTTCTGCATACATCCCCATTGTTATTTTGAGATGCTTAATCGGACACAATGTATTAATCTTAAACGTAATGCTACGCTCAACAGCGCCATTCATTGTGGAAACTCTACCGAATATACCGCTACCAGTAGTTCTCCTATACCACCCATTTATAACAGCAGGGGTATTCGTAACCCCGCCAGCAGTAGCCGAATATACGCTATGGAAGAATCGTGCATCTGCTTCTGATACAATTGCCGAGTCTGGTAATGTATATCCCCACCGATATTTCCCTTTATCAATGTCAACGATAGCGCCATGCAGTAGTCCATCCTCATTTGTATTCAATGAGATTTTCTCCCCATTGCAGATGATGGTGGCGTTCTCTGTGGGCTTAGCATAGGTCTGGATATACGAGACCGTTTCTAGGTCATTGGTGGTATTGACCTTGCAAGTAGGAGTGCCGGTAGTCGCGGATGCATGGAGGTGGAAATGATAGTTACCTGTCGTCCATAAGCACGGCACATCAAAGTACATCATCGCGCCGGTTACTATTGATACGGCTGCAATGAGTTTTGAGGCAATGACATTATTTGAGGCGTCGTGGATTACGAGTGTCCAATCCACACCTGTTCCGGCGGCAACAGGCCAGATACCTATTTTAGTGATTTTATTCTTTGTCGGGGTGAACGTTTGAATGTGTGTGGCTCCTTCGTTCACGGCATTTGTGAGTGCATATGTGTTGGTATATGCCCCGCCGCTGTCAAGGCTCTGGTCAATATTATCAACACTCGTCACACCTGTAATCGTTGAAAGGAGTGGTGTTGGGATTTGGGAGGTGTTGGTGGTATCTTCGATTACTTCTTCTGGGCCAATGATATTATCAATCCACACTGTTCCAGTCTCTCCTACAATTCCTGTTTGTAAAAAGAAACCATATGCTGTTGTTGCAGCAGTTGTAAATTCGAGTGTTATTATTGTAAAATCATTAGTTCCGGAAAGATATGTCGAAGAGTGTGAAGTGACTACTGCCAGTGTAGAAGTTGCTTCAGAAAATTGAAAAATAAAACCTTTAGAATTTGTTGATGTAACACCAGATGTTTTTACACTACATGAAACACGATATTTTGTCAAAGGTTTTAATGGTATAGCATATTTTTGTGAATAACCCGTTGTACCAATATAATTATATATCGCTGCTAAATCAGAAGTTCCTGCCGTAGTTGATACTATCTTAATTGATTGTTTTCCAAAACGTGAAACAGTAGTATCATACGAAATTGTTGCCGTGTTACTATTATATCCATACCAACCATAATTTTCTGAACCAATCCATCCGGGAGATGAAACAGATCCACTTCCAAGTTCAAAATCTCCGTTGAATACGCCACCTTTAGAGGCGACGGTTGTTGCTATGAGAGTTGGGTTTGGTAATACTTTCTCACCAGCAATCGTGGTGTTAACAAAATTACTAACTGCTTTCGATGTAGGAATAGCAGTATCAACATCCGTAAGAGTATCAACCGAATCTTCAATTGCCTTTCCTATTTGTGTCATACGCGCCATTTAAACCACCTCTAATTCTCCAGTTGCTTCTGTTACTATCCACATATTTGTTGCGACGTATCTTAAATGAACGCTCTCATAAATATGAGTAGAATTAATATATCCTGTTATCCCGACAGTTGAACTCGCCCCAAGGAATGTTATTTGCTGAAGCGCATTTTGCGCTATCTTCCATCCACCACTTCCCCATCCATAGACTTCTATAAAGTCACCAACTGATGCCGATGCTGGAAGTGTAACGGTTGTGAGTGCAGAGTTAGTTAATATGTACCGAGTCCTTATTACAGCCTGCTGTGTGGTTCCTGTTACGTTTATAACAGGTAAGTTGCGAACTGCATAATCAGCAGATGAGAGATGATAATACTCATTGGTGGTGCCACCCTGAATATTTGAAAGGTCTTGGTGAGATATTACACCAGAGGTTGTGAACGCTGTAGTAAATGCAGACGCGACTTCAGTTATTGCCGTAGCAGCATTTTTGATAATAACTCTACCAATTAAGATTCCAAGTCCCACGAGCATTGGTGGAACTGATGCTGGCGCCGAAGATGCTTGTGCGAGGAGTAATGATGAGTAGGACGCCTGACCATACTGAACATGCATCGTGCCATCAATACAACGATAAACCCAAGCGACTCCGTAATGATTAACTCCATCGAGCGTGTTAAGAGTTCCAGTTCCATCATCCCAATATGCGTTGTCTATTTGTGCCTGATCTACGACACGAGTCCAAGTTCCAGGAACTGCGCCACGATACCAGTAATCAAATCTTCCTGCGCCACTCGAATCCCAAGCGGCTGTTGCTATCTCTTCGTAGTTTGCGAAGTAATCACCAGCAGTCGAAGCGATGTATCTTCCACTTGGTGTAGAGATTATATCTCCATATGCTCTCTCGAATCTACGGAGAGTTTGTAGACGGTATAAATCACGGAGTTGGGTGTCTTGGATACGCTGTCCAAATGTTCCTATCCAGAGTTTTGAACTTACACCCGTTCCAGTTTTGTATACACGTCCGACAATAATCATCGTCTGTAAGTTTATACTTGAATAGGTTGTGGTTACTGCATAAACTGGTGAACCTGAATTGAAGTCAATATAGACGTAATTCATTGATTCGCTTGTTAAAGCCACATTGGTAGTCGCAGCAATATCAAATGCTACGAGTTCTCCAATGTCAGAGTCGGTTGTCCTAATGACACCTTTCGCCGAAGCGATGTCGATTTCTCCACTACCCGAATCACTAATTGTGCCGCCCTCAAAGATGCCAGCACTATTCATAGCATCAAGATACTTACGGAGATTATCATACGTTGGTATCCCAATACCATCCATTATAATATCGTCTGCTGTTTTTCCTTCAGATTTAAGCGGCATAATTGTTCACCTTAAAAAATAATTGTTAGTCTTATGCAGTCAGCGTATACTCGATTGTTGCGAGAACCTTACCACCAGCAGTCGTCTTTGCAGTTGTCAGGTAGTAATAACCCCCTGCGAGAACGACGTTGTTGGTCGTTGGACTTGCGGTGTCATCATCTTCGAGTGCGGCTGAAATTGCAACCGTCACAACACCATTAGCAGATGCTCCACCAACATTACCACAAGTAACAGTACCTACATCTGTGTCAGCCAGAGCCTTGGTAACAGTCGTGCGAATCTTGTTGATCGTAACTTTCATCGGGAAGTAGATGAGCGTCTGCATCTGTTCACCAGTCTCGAATGAAAGGGGGACAGCCATGACGTTTTTGGGGCCAATAACTCCGCCACCAACCGCAGTATCAACATACGTCTTAACTGCTTTCTCAGTCGGAACAGCCGCGTCTGAATTACCAGCGAGAGTTCCATCAATGCTTGCTTCGGTGATCGTTGCACCAGAGGCGAACTTAAGCGCCCTTAAAATGTGATCAAGTGACATGTCAATATCTCCTTAATATTTATGTTTCCTTGGAAACAATTCCGTTATACGAAAGATAACGGCTGCTCGCATCAGTGTTCTTGATAGTCATATACATTGTGTTTGTCAAGTGTATTGCCTTACCATCATATCCGCCGGAGCGATTATACAACCACTTGATAGGGTTTGCCCCATCGGTCATATAAACTTCTATCGGATAACCGAGTTCAGAAACGATGTTGTGGATAATCCATTCGACACCAGAACCTGGCCTGACGGTAAGACTTGCTCCTGCCGCAATTGAGGTAGGAATTATAGTTGCAGCGTCACCGATAGCCAAGACAATCAACTCGTAACAAACTTAAACACGAATATGACATTATCATTCTGTACAAAATTCAGCACCGAGAACACTTGCCTTGATGCAAAATCACCACCGGGCGTTGCTATGGTTGAAACTCCGGCCTCTGTACATGCCAGAGTGGGCGTGGCTATAACGAATGTGCCACTGTGATTAGAAGTATCATTCGCAACGGTGGTGGTGATAATGGTGTTAGTCGATGCAACTCGCATTGCTTCTGCTTCGAGGGCGTTATCGTTAATAGTTACTGGTGTTGAACCAGTTCCGATTGCCATACCGAGATAAGCAGTACGAATTGCATT
>Ga0265297_10001860_pt1 | contig 46309 bp, 63 predicted proteins | sample Munlanlwell13791_FD_192502 | JGI IMG/M metagenome (GOLD analysis project Ga0265297, IMG submission 192502) | Leachate microbial communities from a municipal landfill in Southern Ontario, Canada - Leachate well 137-91 | ecosystem: Engineered > Solid waste > Landfill > Unclassified | place...
GGAGGGTATATCAAGGCCGGATGGTATATCAAGGCCGGAGAGTATATCGAGGCCGGATGGCATATCAAGGCCGGATGGTATATCGAGGCCGGAGGGTATATCAAGGCCGGAGGGTATATCGAGGCCGGAGAGTATATCGAGGCCGGAGGGTATATCGAGGCCGGAGAGTATATCGAGACCGGATGGTATATCGAGGCCGGAGGGTATGTTTTTAGTTTCACCTTTGCCTTAACTTGCAAGGTTTTGATAACGCACCAATTGCCCTTTGGTCGGGAATTTTGGGCAGGCATACCCGCATTGCCGGAAAAATTTAGAGACAAGATTTTGGATACAAGTAAATGTTGGCCCGATTATCAACAGATGTTCACTAAAAAACAGGCACAGCAAATTTGCAAATGGGAAGGGTGGCACTGGATTTTACGTGCGCAACTTGAAATGTTTTTTGGTCTCAAAGAGGAATACAAATTGACAAGTTAATAGGAAGTATTTCGGCTGGGCACAAAGTCTTCAGTAGAGTGGCGCACGGACGGTCAGGGTATTCAACTGCACCTGTCCCGCCGAATATCTTTAGGTTGTGTAGCATCTAAAATGTCCGGCTTCGTCCGTTGATTTGACTAAGTTGCTACACACCTTTTTATGACTTTTAAGGCGGTTGCGGTTTTAGCTCCTCTTTTCCTCCCTCCTGACCCAGCCGCCTTTTTGAACTTAACGGGGGCAGTTTACGAGCGGGCTAATCACCGCACCTTGCGAAGCCTCGGCGTTGCAAGTTTTAGGGACGATAACCCTGCTGCCCCCATATTTTGCCGTGAATAGCGGGGCCGGTGGAGTATGTGCAAGACGCGAATATGAATAGTAAAATGACAGTAAAATCTATGTCGAGGATAAATCCGGCTCTGCTTTTTTAGGCATTATAAGTAAAAAGGAGAAATTATGAGCAAGCGAACACAAGTAGTATGGTTCTGTCTTTTTGCAGCGATGGTATTGTTCTTCTATACTTTCAAAGTATCAAGCCTTATCGCCCCGCCGGTGAAGCCTGACCATATCGTTGATGCCAACGAATTGGTAATATGTGAGGTCGAGGCGAATGTGCGATACTTACAGAAATTAGTCGGCGCAGAACAGGACGGCGTTGTCGGCTACGACACTATGAAAAAAGTCAACGATGCAGTTAAGGCCGAGCGCAAACAGGCCGAGAGGGACAAGGCTAACAAGAACGCAGAGAAATACTTTACAGTTACGGGAGAACCTAATGGAGAGTAATCAACTAACAATCCCCTACGAAGCGAAGCTAATAGCCCGCGCAAGCGACCCTGAAACCAGCCACGATGCTGCGAAGAAGATGGTGAAAGGCGGAAAATTGACGAGGCAGCAGGAATTAGTTTATAGTGCTTTGGTGGTTTACGACAGACCGCAAGGATTTACATTCAAGGAATTACCAATACAAGAAGGCCGTTGTTTGAGCGAATCGACCTGCTGGAAACGTCTCGGCGAATTAGGCCGCAAAAATATGGCCTACTTTCTTAAAGATAATGATGGTAATTTAATTAAGCGTAACGGCAAAAGGTGCTGGAGGGCTATTATATGACTGACGCAGGCCACTTTTTTCTTAGAAGGAGAAATAAATGATAGCCCCAACAGAAAACAAACCGACGGTATCTTTCGCAACAGAGCTAATGCGACTCGTGCAAATTAACTGCACGGATTCTATGGAGTTTGTAAAAGCAAATTTTACGGCCAAAGGCGTAGAGGCCGTATTTGTCGACAAATTTGATAACCAACTATACCGGCTTGTGATTGAGCCGATGCACGAAAGGAAGGAAGGATGAATACATATCACGTCCAAGTCAAAGTAACTGGTTATGCGACTCTCACCATCCTTGCCGAAAACGGGCAGGATTTGCAGGACAGGATACATCACCAAGAAGGATTTGGCAAACACGACATCGACGACATAGATATTAACGAAGTGGAATTTGAACAAATAATTTCTACGGACGAGGCGAAAGAGGAATAAATATGAGATGGACTTTTTATAATCTTTGGAATAGCAGTCTTGAAAACCGAGAGGAGCGGCTACTTAAAGAGCGCAAACATATTTGGGCCTCAGAAATGGGCGGTGCTATGGTTGATAGATTCTTAAAGATGAACGCTGTCTTACCAACTAACCCCCCTAACCCTCGCAGTTTACGCAAGTTTGAGGCGGGCAATATATGGGAATCAATTATAGGCTTTGTATTGTCGAGGGCGGGAATCCTGATAAGCAAACAAACTTACTTGTCCTATCAATACCCGAATCTGTTAGAGGTTACTGGCAAACTTGACTATTGTGCCGGGGGCAAACCGGATTACGACAGAGCTAAGAATCTGGTTAGTAATGAGTTTAATTGGTTGCCGGAATTTATATCCAGAGCCACTATACATATCGTTGAAGAACTGAAAGAGAAATACCCCGATGGACTTGATGAGATAGTTTTGGAAATAAAATCCTGTTCGTCTTTTATGTTTGAGCTATACGAGAAAAAAGGTGTCGGCTCACCAAACCACAAATTGCAGTTATTTCATTATCTCAAAGCTGCTGGTAAGTCCGAAGGGCATATAGTCTATGTGTGCAAAGACGATGCTCGGTTATTAGAGATAGGAGTGGCTAATCCTTCGTCAGTCGAGGATATTTACAAAATGGATATTGCGGAAATTACGACCTACATACAAGCCAACGAAAAACCGCCACTTGAAAAGCCGATTGTATTTGATGATGAGTTTGGCAAGTTTTCTGCGAACTGGAAAGTAGCTTACAGTAACTACTTGACTTTGCTTTATGGTCTGGAAAATCAGTTTGCTTTCGATAGCAAATTTAAGCCAACGGTCGAGAAATGGAATCGGGTACTCGGCAGAGTAAAGAACGGCGACAAAATGACGGATAAGAATCTTGAAGCATTAGACGAAATATCCGAAGCTGGTTTTGACATTGAACAAGTAAAAAAGGCGGTGTTAAGTGAAAATAACATTACAGCAAATCAAGAAGTTGAATAAGAAAGAACAATCATTTTTGAAACGATGGATAAACAATTTTTTAAGGAGAATGAAAAATGAACTTCGAGCAAGTAAGGCAAGCTAACGGCCAACTCGTGACAATGTTGGCAATGGTAGTAGAGGTTGGCCCAAGCAAACTGAATAGAAATCAAAAAGCGTTTAGACCCTGCAAATTACAAGACGATTTAGGCGAGCAGCATTCAGTCACCGTAAATCAAGGCAAGGGCCTTTTAATAGGCGATGCCGTATTGGGCAAGAGATGTCAATTCTCCCTTAGTACTTATGCGGGCCAGAACGGTGTAGCGTATTCCGGCTTCTGGAGTGATAAGGCACAGGTCAATCAGGCTACACAAGCTCCACAAACCCCCGCCAGAGTGTCTTTTCCGCCACAGAATCAATCAAAAGCCCCGACACCTACCGTTGCCCCCAAAGTGGATTGGGACGCTAAAGACCGCCGTATGGCTAAAATAAGTGCCTTGCGTGGCGCAGTAGAAAAACAGGTAGTTATGGCCGATATAGCTAAGGACTTGACTGTAGTAACGAAGGACAAGATTATCGAAACTGCCGAGTTTTTCCTCGAATGGATTTATCGTGAGCCTGAATCGGATTTACAAAAACAGGCCGGTGATTTATTAGCAGGCGTAGCCGATTTCGACCAGCTTAATGCCGAAGCGCGGGCAGATGAAGGGGAATGTCCAATCTAATGGAACTTTACCCTACAATCAGGAATCACAGGAAGCATTACCCGCCTGTCCAGATGGCGTTCAAAGAGGCTTATTTCTTATCGATTAAAGATGGGACAATACTGAAAGAGTCCTATTCTAAAATGGGTAAGCCTAAAAGCCACAAGCAATGCAAAGCGATGTTTGCCGTGCCAGTAGAATTGGTCAGATTAAAACTTAAAGAAATGCACATTGACGTTTGCTGTTGCGAAGTGAACAGGGAACAGGTTTATGACATTCTTAAAAAAGCCTGTTTTGGCGTGGGTGACCACGGCGAAACACTGGGCTTGTCAGAGATGACAACGGAGCAAGCAAATCAGGCTTACAAGAATTGCCAACAGTGGGCGGCATCGCAAATATTCTTAGACATCCCCGACCCCGACCCTAACTGGCGTGAAAAAAAGAAGGCTAAGCAATGAAAATCTCCGCAATAAAGCAGACAGGCGACAGGACGTTTGAGATACCCGATGTATTTAATTGCGTACTTCGCCATACCGACCCGATGGGCGACAAAAAAGAGACGGCCTGCTTATTAGACCCGACATTGAATACGCCCTGCCCTGATTACAAGAACGTGCCGACAGATTGTTTGTTAAGAAAAGGTATTACGCTTACAATAAGGAGTTAAAGAAGTAATGGGCTTTGCTAAGAATTACAACAACAAGCGGAGAATAGACACTATCGGCGGAAAGACGTGCAACTTTCGCTCTAAAGGTGAATGGAGGCTTGCTCAATACTTTCAGTTGCTAAAAGACGCTTGCGAGATTAAGGATTGGGAATATGAAACACATAAGTTTGTATTTCCCGATAGCACTTGGCTTGTGGATTTTGTTATCCGCAATAATGACGACACTTTTGAGTATTGGGAATTCAAAGGATTGTTTGAAGCTGATACAAGGCTAAAGCTTAAGTTGCTAAATAAGTACGAACCTCAAGTGAAAATCACTATGGTATTTTACTCAAAGAACGATGCCAAAAAGATTAAACAGTCTTTGAAATATCTCGACAAGGTATGCGTTTTAACGACCAACGGAATCAATACTATTTACAACAAGGCTACTGCCGGTACTTTCGGCAGGCTCGGCCTGTAGAAAAGGAGAATGGAAGTATGGCAAAGATGAAAGAACCAACAAGTTTCAATCAGATGCAGGTAAAATTAAAAGATTTGAGGTATAAAGTTCGCGCCCTACAAAAAGGCATAAACGAACTCAAATCCACCGGAATTAGGGAAAGCGAGATATACCAAATGGTTTTGCGTTCTGCGAACAGATTTTATGATAGCCCTCGAAAGTATCAGAAGCCACTTAGTGTAGTTATGGTCAAAGCCATTATAAGTGGAGTGGAACACCTTGAAGATTTTGTATATCCCGATAAGAAACTTAACCCTTAACTTTCAGCGTGGAGAATTAACTTGCCACACTACGGAAAGTGTGTTATAGTTTAGGTGTGAGTATGGACGTAACGACAATCAAACAATATGCGGTTAAAAGGGTTTTCGGACTGACGCACCGTTGCGCCCGTATTCACACCGAGAACCCTTTTTCACTTGCAAGGCAACGAAATGGCAATTATGGAATGGTTCAAAGTAAATGGTTATAATGTAGTCTATGGTTCTTTAAGGCTTGACCCACCAATACATCAACTCGTATTCTTGAAGTTGTTGGCAATGGCCTCTATCAGCCGTGTTGCCGGAACGGTCTGTATCGCCTCTGATGTGCCATATCCCGATGATGTTTTAGCAGCCACACTCGGCGTTTCAGTCGAAGAACTACGAACAGCCATCAAACACCATCAAGAACAACAACAAGCTCGCATCAAAATCAACAGTTGGGGTGGCATTGAAATACAAAAATGGGCGGAATATCAGTCAAAAAGCTATTTACGGGTCAGAAAACACAGAGAATCGTTGCGATGTAACGCTGATGTAACAGATAGTAACGTTGACGTAACGGATAGAAGAGAAGAGAATAGAATAGAAAAGAATACATACAGTCAAGAGTTTGAGATTTTCTGGTCAATCTATCCGAAGAAAGTCGGCAAGGGGGCCGCTTACGTTTCGTGGCAGAAACTATCGCCTGATTTGGCGTTGCGTAATAAGATTAAACTCGCAGTCGAATGTCAAAAGCAATCCAAAGACTGGCTGAAAGACGGCGGTCAGTTTATACCACACCCCTCAACGTGGTTAAATCAACGCAGGTTCGACGATACCGGCTTGAGCCTACCACAGAAACCCCCGCCGAGAAAATGGGTCTGTGTAGTTTGTGGTAAGGAAGCACATAGTCGGGAGAGTGATGGTAAAAGTTTCTGCTCAGATAAATGCCGATACGGAGGAAATTTTGGAAAGGGCTAAAAGATGAAATCGAAAATTGTATGTGGATGTGCCGCCGGATTCAAAGCTGGTCGGGTTAGAACAGCCGAATTAGAGTCGAAGGTTCGCGGGTTCTGCGAGCGGTTTGTTAGTAGCGCAAAAGCGGCGAATAAAAACGGCAAGGTTAAAATCACAGACCTCGTCGGCGAAGCGGAAAGTATTTTGAAAATGATGGATGAAAAAACGGAGACAAAAAATGAATAAGGTTGAGTATTTTAACAAAGAACGGACAGTTTATAGGCAAATACGAATCTGCCCCGCCGGAAGGAGATAAGAATGGACACTGTAATTTATAGAGCGTTAACAAAAGACTTAGGCCGAGAATGTTTCGGATACTATGGTAAAATCGAGGGCAAACATTGCATCATTCTTGATGATGCAGAAATAAAACCAATAGACCCTGATAGGGGGCTGTGTGACGGTATTTATGGCTTTGTCGAAGTCCAGCCCCACACCGTTGCCCAATACACGGGCAGGCTGGATAAGAACAAAAAACCTATTTTTGGCTCGATAGAGATTGATGGGGTAAGAAACAAAGGCGGTGACAGACTAAGGTACAATTACCATATAGATTATCCCGACTGTGATTTCTTCGGAGATGTGGTGTGGGACATAAGAGTATTAGAGCCAAACGATGAAGAAGCAATGCACGTTGGCTTTGTATTGTACGCCGAAGAAAAAAACGGCGAGGTCTGGTATAGCTGCATACCAGATTTGAAAGATGTTGAGGTTATAGGCCGCCAATATGATTAGGAGAACGATAATGGTAAGTAAATTGTTGTGCTGGTTAATGGGTCACAGATGGGAAGTTTTTACTTCAATAGATAATAGCAGTTTCACTGTTATATGTAAGCGGTGTTTGAAATGCGTAGGATTTGATGATGAAGATTGTGGCAAGGAAATAGAGGTGAAAGATGAGTAATTCAGGATTGATTTGTGAGTGTGGATTTAAGTTTGCAGGAGCAGGCGAGTTTCGCAACTGCGGAGCATTTATAACCAAAAACGTCCTCGGCCCCGAATACTTCGAGGAAATAATGAAGGAGAAAAAATGAGATATAAAGTTTATTGCGAATTTGAGATTGACGGGATAGTTCATCGGGAAATCGCTGGAACAGAAAATTGGTTTTTATTGACACAAGCGGGCCGTCTTATGTCGCACGGGCCAATGAGCTTTAATCCCAATGTGGAACAACAACACAAAAACCTTGTGGTTCTTCTAATGACCAACTACCAAGATAAATATGGCACAGAAATTGGAGTGGGGGATATTCTGATGCCCGGGAAACGTGAAGTGCTTTTTGGGGAATATAGGAGTCCAACGGAACAAGGCACTGGCTTCTATACAATATCCCACCATAAGAATTTTTTGGAGAAGATGAGAGCCGAAGAGGGGATACCATTTAGTTTTTCATCTTGTCAGGCGATAGATTCGGAAATCATCGGGAATAAATGGCTAAATCCTGAATTGTTGGAGGAAAAATGAGTAAGTTAAAATAGTGTCCATTTTGCGGGGACGAAGGGAAAGTCGAAGTTTTCAGAGATTGTGAATATCGAGTTGAAATGGATACAAAAAAAGCCTTCATAATGATATTTGCAGCCCCGCCGGAAGGAGATAAGTAGAATGGAAAAACCAAAAACACTATTAGAAGCACTTGAAAAATCACAGGAACATTGGATTGACTTGATTGAGAGATATAGCAGTATAAAAAGTAATCCCGCAAGGCTTTATATTTATTCAGACTCCTGCCCGTTATGCCAATTTTTGCAGACGAATTGTTATAATTGCCCACTTAAAAATGTCAAGGTACGCTCTTGTTGTTTAGAGTGGATAAATGCTCTTAATGCTTGGGGCACTTATGGCTTTATCCCCGCCGCTTGGAAAATGGTCGAGAGATTAAACAAGGAAATAATGAATAAACTAATCAATACGAGCCACCCCGCCGGAAGGAGATAAGAATGAGTAACAGTAAAATAGATTGGTGTGACAAAACGTGGAATGTTACCGGCGGCTGTTCAAAAGTATCTGCCGGTTGCCTGAATTGCTGGGCAGAAAAGCTAACCGCTAATCGTTTCAAGAATAACCCCCGCTATGACGGCCTCACGGAAAACGGCAAGTGGACAGGAGAGATAAAACTGTTCGAGGACAGACTTGACCAGCCATTGCATTTGCGCAAGCCGCAGCGAATCTTCGTTTGCAGCCAGAGCGACTTGTTCCACGAGGAAGTGCCGTTTGAGTTTATAGCAGAAGTGATGGAACCTATGGCGTTCTGTCAAGAGCATACCTTTCTTATCCTTACTAAACGGCCAGATATTGCCGCCGAGTTTTTCAAGTCAATAAATATCTACATAATATTTCCTAATCTCCATCTTGGCGTATCAGTCTCCACGCAGGAAGATGCCGACGAAAACATACCGATACTCTTGCATATTCCGGCGGTGGTTAGGTGGGTTAGTTTTGAACCACTGTTGGCCGTTATAGACTTAAACAGGCATTTTTGGCGACCCATTATCGAGACAACGCATAATGACCCTCTTGGTGAGGTTGTAGATTATGAACCTCGGAAAACATTTAATTGGTGCGTAATTGGTTGCGAACATCTCGGCGGCGGCAAAGCAGGCCGCTTTCAGGACGGATTCATAGATGCGGCGATAGATATTGTGAAACAGTGCAAAGAAGCCGGTATCCCCGTATTTGTTAAGCAGATACCAATTAACGGTAAAGTATCGCATAATCTCGCGGAGTGGCCAGAAGAATTAAGGGTGAGAGAGGTTTTGAAATGAAAAAGATAAAACTTAATACAAGCAATAAAAGCATACGACCAAAAAGCTAAGGAGTTGTTTGGAGAATTTGCATATACCAACAACGACATATCGAAGTTCCCGAAGGAATTGCGGCACAGAGAGATATTAAAAAGCGGAGTTGCGTAGCATGAGTGATATGAAGGAACAGGATATTTTTGGGAAGGGCATTTTTAAAACTTGGTTGGAAATAAGTCCCAAAATAGACTTAGATGAATTTCTCGCTACTTTTACGGGATTTTATTTTCAGGGCAGGAAGGGATTCCTGAAATCTCAAGAGTATCTCCGGGAAAAAAGGGGCGACTGCATAGTGACTTTCCATAGTTGGTGGGTGGTACTAAAAAATGGGGCGGACTGGATGAATTGCCTCAAGTTCAGTCGCCACATGAATGACTGGAAAGGTGACGAAAACACATATTTGGGTGAGTTTATAAATGGCAAACGCAAATCGGAATGAAAATAAAGGACAATATTATGAATCAAATAAGCGAAGTATATACTTACCGCACAAGCAAATAGGGGATTTTCCGCCAATTCAGCAAAAAACCGCAAAATTAAGAAAAAACAATGTTAATTCGTAAATTTTTTCAATATCTATCAATTTTGCTATTGTGGTTTAACGCAAAGGTGTATAATTGCTACTGGAAGAAAAAAAGGAAGAAGGAATCTCTAATGGCATATGGTGCGGGAACAATCGCTAATTATTTCTTGCAAAAAGGATTGGAATCCGCCATACCTATTACACACTTAAAACTTCAAATAAAAAAGCGGCCAGCACTTGCCAGCCGCTAAGCGATGAAGAAGCAGGAAAGTCATATCGTTATGGTTTTACTGTTATGAGACTGCCGAGACAAGGCTTTGGCTGTCCGTATTTCTTGCTTAGCAAATAAGCCGCCCGTCGCGGCGATACTCGTTTGCGCCGCTTATTATCCACTCTTAAAAGAAACTTGAGCCAACCACAAATCTCCGAACAATACCATTTTTTATCATTCTGAATAGGTAAGGGAAGCACAAATCCGAATATGCCCCTAAAGTCATATTTGGCCCCAACGAGCTTATTGGCTTCTTCCAGAACGACCTCCAGTCGTTCGCTATCTACCTCGCATTCAATATAGTCCCACCTTCTCAAATGATTACCTAAAACATTGACAGCAGGCGCAAAACGAACACCTTCGGCATCGCCTCTCGTTGTCGATGAGAAACATCGCCCAAAAATCATTGGTGCAGTAGTTCTGTCCTTTTTTCTTGTCCAACAGATACCTTCGTTGTTACATTTACAGAACCTTCCCTGTTCGTCTGGCAGCCATACCTCTTCGTGGCTATAGTTATATTTGAGAACTTTCCAGTTATAAAATAAGCCAAGCAGCCAAGTCCAGCCGACTATCGCTTTGCCTACCCCGCGTTCACCTTTAGGCTTATGGAATACAAACCTAATCTTTGTTTTGGCTTCCATTATTCACCCTTCGATGTGAAACCAGCCTCGAAACCTAAGCTGAATGCTCCGAGCGCAATGTTTTTAACGTTATCACCAACCTCAAATTCGCTTTTCTGCTTTGCAAATTCAATAACAAGATTACCGGTATTGGGGTCGATTTCTATGTGAGCATCTTCTAACGTCTGCGGGCCGTTGCGGTCATAAACAACTTCGATGGTTTCTGTAATAGCAACAATTACACCTTCTGAATAGTCCGTCTTAATGGTTTTGCTTAGATGTGTTTTAACACCACACCCACTAATTACGACCGTTGCTAATATCAGGCATAGCACTATTAGTATTTTAGCCTTCATCTTTTGTCTCCTTTGTATTTGAATAAATTGTTTTCTTTGCGAAATCTATTTTAACACCAACGTCACTAATAGCGATAAAAACATCAGGGCTATTGGCGAAGTGGTCTTGTTCGTCCATCTTGGCGATTAGATTCTCCAATTCCTCAAACTTGTAGTCAAGTTCTTTAAGATGAGTTTTTAGGTTGCTCATTTACTTACCCATATTATTCTTACAACTGTATTTGCCACTACAACGACAACACCACCAATAATAGAACATATCAGACCGAACCCTGTCTTGAATTTTCCTACATCACATTCGGCCTTATGTAGTCTAATATCTTTAGACCACTCAGTCTTGGCGTTTTCTATGGCCTTATATGCAGCACGGTCGGCAGCAAGTTCTATGTAAGCTCTTTCGCCTTCGGTAAAGTGGCCATTGAATTTCTCTGTATTACCTGTGTTGCCATTCATTGCTTAGAGTCCTTTCCTTTAGTTGGGAATATCTGATAGTCTTTTTGTTTTAACGTCTCTTTGAGCGTTAGGATTATAGAATTTTCGGGGATTAGACAGCGACTCTTGTATCATTTTTATTCCCGCTCTTTTTTTTGCCTGTTCAATTAAACTTGTTAAATAGGTTCTATTTTGTAAAGACTTTTTTGTCTGTTCAGGCTTGCCAACAAAAATTTTAAGGCGACTATCATTGTTAAGATTAGTAGCGACTAATTCCTGATAATGTTGGTATCTATTATCATTCAAAGTCCAATCACGCCCAATCGTTCTTTCAATGCCAATGTCAATTCCAAAATCCTTAAAAACTTGTCGGTATTCAGAGTTCAAAAGACTTTCGACTTTTTCACCTGCCCTCTTAGTGGATTCGGAAGGAAATTCATAACTTTTATCATATTTACTCTGTTCGATTTTCTTTTGCAATTCTAATGGTTCGAGGTCTTTTTTGTATTTCTGTTTCAAGTTGGTCTGTTCAAATTGATTAAGGTCTTCCCACTTTCTATTGTATTTTTGTTGGGCAATCTTATCCTTAAGTTCTGTAATTTTTTTATAAGACGATTCAGGATAAGTCGAGACATTGGCGGAATATGCCGATGCCGCACCTGCTGCCAAACCTTGTACCAAACCATCCGAAGCCATTGCATCGTAAATGCTTTGGGCAATTTGCGGAGTAATGCCTCTTGCAATAACTTCCAATTTGTTGATTTTGTTGCCCTGAAAATCCTTACCTGAAAATAGCTGCCTTGCAAACCCAATAGCTGCTGTTTCTCTGCCCTTGCCGTAACTTGTTAATGTCTCAGACATGGCAGGAACCCTGTACTCACCAATTTTTGTCTGTGTTTTTCCGTTTATTGCTTCTTTGGATTTAAGATAAGTACCCGCAGCAAGGCGGGCAACAGTTCGATAGAATTGTGCATCGCCACCACCAATATCATATCGAGTGTTTTGGGATTTAGTCTTACCCCAATCACTTGAAAATATATTTATATCACCATCAATGGGCGGTTCTTTGTCGGGGTATTTACTTCGCCAGTAATTCCCTGCCATTTGAGATAGTAAAGAGATTAAATGTATCTTACCCACCTCTGTCGCTATAAGTTGTGCAGCATAACCACGACTTCCCTTGTTGGCCAATAACGCTTTAATCCTATAGGGCCTTGAAAAAGTCATACTCGGAGAAAATAGGATATAATTTGCCAACCGCTGTATTTCCTTGCCCTGTGGACTTTTTGCTCTTAATAGTTTCATAAACGCGTTAAGAGTATCCGCATAATTAGCTTGGTGTTTCTCAAGTGTAGCAGGAGAAAGATTTTTTGCGTGCGACCATTTTTCGGCCTGTTTATCCCATATACCCTGTAAGATGCTATCTGTTCCGGCAACCATAGAGCGTTCAGAGGCCATCATCAATTTACCATAACCCCTAATTGGTTTACTTATTGTGTTTAATACCCTCCCTCTTTTCGTTCCAACTTTTGCAAGTGTTTCGCCTAATCCAAATTGAAACCATTCCGCCCTATTCTTCGAATAAGGCGACCTACTAAGAAAATTAACTCCTGATTTTACTGCGATTTCGTGGTTGGGATTTGACTTAAGTTTATTCATCGAATCATTAAAAAACTGTTCACTCCCGTATGCTTTAGTAGCCACTCCAACGCCTTTGGCATACGCGACCGGCTCTCTTGCCATAAAGGAAGATGCTTGTCTTGCCGTTTGAACATCTAAAGCAAATGGAGACTTAAACACCTGAATAATTAATTTTGGAATATCCCACGGATTAAAAGGCCTTTGACTAATTATGTTACTGGCGATTTTTTCTGTAACTTCCCGTCCAATTACTTTTTCAATTTGCTCAAATTCCCTGTTGGTAGGTATTTTGCCATTGCGCAAACGGTCGAGTGCATCAACTATTTCACTCCTGTCAAACTGGTTTTTTACACTGGTTTTGGGATACAATGCCAATACTTTTTTGGCGTAACCATTCCATTCTGTATCGGTTAAATTTGGTGGCGTTATTTCAGGAACATCGGCCCGTCCTTTATATCCACCCTTAGACCTCATTATGGAGTCCCACTCCGTACCACCTCTTTTTAACGAGCTTTGCAGGTAACTTGTCCCCTTAGCGGCTTGCTTGCGGCGCAATTCACTTATGGCCGGTTCGACTTCTGATTTCCGCACCTTCTTTGCCACCTTAGACCATTGTAGCAATTTCTGATTAGCAGAGTTTATCTCGCTTGCCCCACCAGTTCCCATTACCGGCTCAGCCTCTATTATCCTTTTGCTATCGGCGGTTACTATCTGTTCTTCGGGTCTGTCCAAAAAACCTTTTTTATTTGCATACTTCCCTCTCTTCTGGACGATAATGGAATTTCCCTTTGTCTTGACAGTAACATTATAACCGTATTTATCGGCACTTGCCTTCACTGATTCCGCTTGCGTCTTTGCGTATTGAGGATTGTAAAAGGTGTATTTAACACCACCTTTAGGAATTTTTTCCACAGACTTCAACATCTTGAGATTTTCAGGCATATCCGGCGTAGTTCTTTTACCACCATAAGATGATAGTAATGCACCCATAGTTGCTTGAGTAGCAATTTCACCTGGCGTTCCACCTTCCACGGCGGCCATCCCTCCTAAAACTGCCCCGCCCGCCCCCCTCCTTAAAATAGGGCCTTTAACCTTTGAAACACCTCGTAGGGCTTTACTAAGAGCAAATCTTTTGACTCCACCTTTCACACCTGACAATACTTCATTTCCGGCAACTGGCGTACCTTTTTTATGAGATTCTGCCATTGAAGAAATAGCCGCATAAGGAACATTGCCCATCCATTCAGCTGTGCTAACAGGTAGACTGCCTGCTATATTTCCTGCAATACCAGTTATGCCGCCTCCACCTACATCGGCAACATCTTGTTCTTGATTAGCAACATTACTTCTAAGAACTGTTGCTATTTTTTGTAAAAATTCCGGTTTTTTGATATGCGGAATATGAAGTTGGTCGCCAATATCAGATGACATATCGGCCATTTTGTCAATTTTCTCTATAAATGCTAATTCAGAACGACTCGCACCAAGAGCTAAATTTGTACCAAAGGACAATACTGGCTGGACAATGGGACGCGCAATTTTGGGAAACGCGTTCAATAGCGGTCTGTCATAATCCCAATCCGTTTTGGAAAGTTCTGGATATTTCTCATAAATGGTAGGTATCTTCTTTTCTGTTTTAGTAACCTCGTCAAAGACGTTTCTTTTGGGGGATACCGACACCTCGTCAAAGACGTTTTTCTTTGGAGGACTTGATTCTGTTATTGTATCAAAGATATTAGACATATCTAAAACGTATAGCCCCTCTGTCTTGCTATTTCTTCAGCCTTCGCTCTATCCCTGCCAGCTTCATTTAGAATCTGTTCGGCAGTTTGTCTATCGAGTATTTTCTTGGTTGTTTCCCCAGTTGGTTGAAATTGAAACTGATTTGGGTCAAATTCAGGTTGCGGAACCAGATTCTCTGAAGGAGACATGCCCATCCAGAGTTGATTGTACTCGGCATATTCCTGTGGGGTCATTTGTTCAAACGGTATCTTTTTTAATTCATTGAGTCTGTCTATTCTGGCCTGCGTGAGTTGTTCTTGTGGAGTTTGTTTGCCTCTTTCTTCGGCTCGTTTTTGAATATCGAATATCTCTGCGTCCTGTTTCGTTCTGGCCGCTGCCTCATCCGCATATTTCTGGGCTTCTTCAATAATGCGTAACTTCATTGCGGGTTCAGAACTAAGTGTATTTGCTTTTGTTATTTCTGGCGCAGTAACTATATTTGCAACATTTACGGGCGATTCCGCGGCGATACGTTGCGTATCGGGTGTCATCTCTAAACCCTTTACTTCTGCTGCCGCTTTAGGCAAGGCATACTGGCCCTCTGCTTCCGATTTCTTTCTCGCAGCAAGTTGGCCTAAATAGTCAGTAAAAGCCTGTGGAGGCGCATATTGCTCATAGACATTACCAAATTGTTCTCCATAAGACGTGTCAGGATTAAGCATACTTCTCTTGCGAGCTATGACCTGCGCCATCTGTTCAGGGGATTGGTTTCTGTTGAAACTTGCATAGACCTGCTCATCCTGCATCTCAGGGTCTAATAATTTTCGTCTACTTATCATAAATCTCCTTAGTAATTATATATCCCGCTTAATGAGGATTGTGAATTTAACATATCACGTCTTTTTTTCTTTTTAGTTAAGGCATCTGCGCCATTCGCTGACTTCATAGGTATAAAAGATGAAGGTGTAAACGCACCCATAGTCGGCGATGTTTTCATTCCAGCATTAAATTTCCCATAGGTGTCCTGTGAACCCCATCCCTTAGAAGGCGGAGAAAACCACTTGCCAGTATCGTAATTTACCACGCTGCCAAATTGTGGGGTCGGTTTTCCACCAGAACCCCCTTCTCTCATAGGGATATTAAACGCTGAACTCGGCCAGTAGGTCAGGGGATTTACTTTAGCCACGTTTGGTTGTCCTATATTTCCCATGCCCATATTAAAACTGGATGTCCTATCGTAATCACTCGAAGGTGTAATTCTGTTTATCATTGACTCGCCAGACAATGCACCTTTTGGCAGTATCCAAGAAGATGACAAGTTCGGTTCTTCCTGTTGTGGCGTAGATTGATAACCCATATTACCACCGCCCCACCCGTTTTTGCCTTTGAGCATAGATGACCTTGTTGGTGCTTTGAAATAGCGGTCAAATCCCATTCCTGCTATTTCAGAGGGCATCTCTGGTTTGGCCATACTCTTGGTAGCCGTAACCTGCCCTGTAATGGGGTCTGTTTTGTAAGTTAATGGCTGTTGGTTGTATAATTCAGTGTAATAGTCTATAATCGCATACGGGTCGGCATGGCTCCCTACCGGCACTATCCCACTTGACGGTGCTATTTCGGACATCGACCTTAAAGGGTCTGTGTTTGACAAATATCCCGCCCTATTTGGCATTGTTTTACTACCATAGTATTTTAACGACATATTATTTTCCTTTTGGACAAACTACTTCTTTATATATCAAACTTTTATACCCGCAACAACCCCTCCAGATAGAGCAGCTTGGCTCATCACAATCGTAACATTGCTTTCTCTTGGTACTATAATCTTCAAAATTGACAATCGTAAACTGCCCGCCGGTTACTGCGGGAAGGCTTTTACGTTCTTTTACTATTTTATCATAGTTAATCTTCAAAGAATCTGCATCAACGGGTCTAACCTTGTTTCTGGGAAACGGTTTTGCAATCTTTCTATTCGGTTGTATTATTCCGTCACTTTCTTTTACCCAGCAACCAAAACGGCAACACCATCTTTTTTTAGCTGATATATCCCTACACTTCCGGCAATCAGCAATTTGCTCAGGCGTAAATTTTGGTTGGGATATTCGATTACAAAGGTTTTTAGTCATTTATAACTATACCTCTCACCACGACATCGCCCGCACGAAAGCTCCAGCTTAAAACGCCTAAACTATCCAACACCCAAACATACTCGTAGCCTCCTACATACACATTACCATCTGTGCCTACTGCAATACTGTATGTATCAGACCCAGTATTAAAAGGAAAAGGCAAAATTATGCTTCCTGAACTGTCTAATTTCCAGACACTCTTCAAATCACTGTTAGCTCCTGCTACATAAACATTCCCTTCTTCATCAACTGCAATACCATACGCATCGTCTCCTGTATCATAACTCCACAATATACTTCCAGAGCTATTTAACTTCCAAACACTTTTCCAGCTGCCGCCGTCATACACGCGATTACCTGCCACATAAACATTACCCGCGGAATCCGCGGCCACGGCGTTATTAACGGTACTCTTTGTATTAGCAGTCCAAATTTCATTATGGTCAAAGTCGAGCTTTATTACGTTTATATTGTCGACTAATGTACCTGCTACATAGATATAGGCCCCCTTGGCGGCAATGCCGAAGGGGTCTATATCAATAGAATAATCCCAAAGCGGATTGCCCGAATTATCTATTTTCCGAATGGCGGCGTCAGTGGGTGGTACTTCTAATGGTTGTATTATAAAATAAGCATTCCCGTCAGCACCCACAGCAACACCACGTGCATCTGCACCATTATAAATCTCCCAGAGAAAGTTGCCGCAGCCGTCAAACTTTGTAAAATTATATCCCTCCGCCACAGTCGCGACATATACATTAGAATCAATATCTAAAGCTATACCTCCTGACTCATAATCTGTATGCTGACCCCAGATAGTACCGCAACAGCTGCTAATTTTTTGAACCGATATAGTATTCAGTGGGTCTGCCTGCACACCTATTACACAGACATTTGAAATACGAAAATCAATCTCATTTAATTTTATATCGGCAGTATTAGAAGAAGAAAAACGAATACGTGCTTTTGAAACAAGCGGCCCAGCCGCTATACTCTTTTCAACCCATTCCGATTGTGCAAATTCCCCCTGATAAATATCGTGCCAGTCACCGTCATAGTAAACGTCTATGTCTACTATCGGACTACCTGCTCCTTCGAAGACCGCTTGGAATCGAATTTTATCATACGTGTCAGGAGTGATTAGCAATTCAAGAAAACTGCTCCAAGTCCCCTCACAAGAGCTTATGGCAGAAGATAACAAACTGCCATCATATGCAGCTATTTCGTTGACCCACAAATTATCGGCATCGTTATATCCAGTAGGTTTTTTCCACAAGTTGGTTGTAACAATATCACTTTGAGCGTATGCTTCCGAAATATATTCCCAGACTTTATTTCCTGCACTATCGAGTTTCCAAACACCGCCGTTTATCCCCCCCACCACCAAACTATCATCAGCATCAACGTTTACAACATTCCCGCCGACAGAGACCTCCCAAACAAGACCTCCTGAATTACTTAATTTCCACGTGTGACCAATAGCTGATTCCGGCCCCGCCACGTAAACATTGCCTGCTGAATCTACATCAATATCTATCAAAGATTCTTCTGGATTTCCCGTGTCATAGCCCCAGATTATACTTCCCGAACTGCTTAGTTTCCAAACAGTGTTTTCTTCATCATTAGTATCAGTAACTCTATCCCCCGCTACATAAACGTTGTCGTCAGTGTCGACAGCAAGTCCGAGAGCAACCTCACCTCGTCCTGTCCCAGTTTTGTAAGACCATAGTAAATTACCGTTCGTGTCCAGTTTCCATACGTTTTTATTGCTTTCTAAATTTACTGGCCCGCCGACATAAACATTGCCTGCTGAATCCACGGCTACACAGAGAAGAGAAACCTCTGTATTATAAGACCATAGTAAATTACCGTTCGTGTCCAGTTTCCATACGGTATCCACTATTTCAGACTCTACTACCAAACTGCCTACCACATAAATATTATCATTAGCGTCTATAGCAATACCATATAAATTTCCTCCTGCCCCAATATCAAACGACCAGTCTAAGCCGCCGCGGCTGTTTAACTTCCATATAGTTTTACTATCCGACCTCAGCCCCGCTACATAAATATTACCATCCGAATCCGCAACCCCGCCATTAAGATACGTGACATGGGTAACACTTTTCCAAACGCATGTATGAAGCCTCCAATAAGTCTCCCAATTTACGCCGGTACCAGGCTCGTCATCGGCTGTAGAGGTATGCGGCAGTATGCAACTATAAATTTTATTGGCATCTCCCGCCTCGCTTACATAAGATAAGGAATTGTACAATGTATCCGCAGACCAAACTGCGGTAGCTTCGCTGGCAATATCGAGCTTCCAAATATCCGCTCCGGCAGTTGGATTAGTCGCAATAAATATATTTGTATTTGGTATTGTGACCGCGAACTTTCCAGTCCCCCAGTCTACACAACCATAATATGTATCTTCGCAGTCTTCATTATACGAATCAATAGTGAGGGCAACCATACCAGCGTGTTCACCTGTCCAGTTGATACAGGCTGACTGCGACAAACATGCGTATTCAGCTAAGTCGAATGTTATCGTAGATGGATATGTCACGCAACCATATATGGTAGTAGCCATTTAACATTCATCCAGAGTAGAATATATTGCACCATTTTCATCAAAAGCAAGACCCTTTGAAGCTGTCAAATTTACATACAATTTACCATTTTCATCAAAAGCAAGACCCTTGTCCTCGTCTATTTCTATATTGCCTGCTCTATAAGAATAATTCATAACTGATTCGTTTAAGATATTATAAACATCTCCATCGGTCATCATTATGTTTTTAATGCCACTCAAAGCATCCTCGATTGATTTAGATACCTCGTCAAGAATGTTTTCTTTTAGTTCTTTTAGTTCTTTTAATTTATTCTCATCACTGGCCATTTCAGGCATCGGCCCGACCAGACTACCTCTGACAGATTCGGTGTCTATACCTTTAACACCGTTAACCTTGTAAATCGCACGTTCCTCAAGTCTGACGGCAACTGCGTTTATAAATTCATCGGTTATTTCCATTATCTCAACGCCCTCTCCCGCCTAACCACACCCAAAGCGGAATAAACTATACCCGAAATAGGCGCAGTACAAGCAGCCGGAACGGACAGTGATATTTCAAAGTATCGACCGGAATTTATGGGCTTTAACTTTCCCACTAAATCAGCGTCAGTATGTAACCATTCCGTGCTCGACATAGCACTTGTTTCGCTCGCCCTTTGATTCTGGTACATCGAAACAGTAACGGAATATCCATTCGTAATACCAGTATATAAAACGTCTATATCTAATTCCTGTTTTACTACACCGCCACTTTCCTGCCCAAGCCAGAATTTAAGAGTTTGTGTACCACTTCTGCTATCGAGAATCGGAGTATTCCCACTCCTAACTAAATGCTGCTGATATAATCCGCTAACATAGGCCACTTTAGACTCTACCGATAAATTATAACATCCTACAAATCTATCCTTATCGGCTTGATAGACTATCTGCTTACCAGACAAAGACCACCAGTATTCGTTTAATTCGCCCACCCAAACACCTCTGCTCGAACCAAGATTGGCGGGATTGAAGTAAGTATCTTTGCTGCTATCGAATATGTCAATCTTTCCAAGATTCAATCTTCGTGGAAATTCAGTTAATAACCACAATCCCTTACTATCCGCACCGAATACCCCATAAGGAGTTGATGCTAAAGTCCACGCACTGCACAATCCAAATCCTTCGGCAACGTGGGTATATCTAAAACCTTCAACATCAGTTGGTGAAATATACCCTATGGAATCAGCCGTGAATACCCATAGCTTACCGTTGATATTTTCCGCCCTTATTACCGTTTTTCCGATAAGTTCCATAATCGGCATTTTACAAGCGGCTTTTAGTCCACTATCAAGTAACGGTTTTCGGGTAAGTACAGAACTTCCCCCTGAACCGATAGTTAATTGTTCCTTGAATGTTCCGGTAGTCCATATACCACTGCTATAAGTGTGATTTATGGTAAGGGTATATTCCTGCGGAACCTCCTCTGGCCTACCGGAACTCGAAAAATAAGCGATATTATCAACAAAGTAAAACATTCGGTTATTTATAGAACCGATAGCGTCAATTCCTGTAGTTGGCCTGAAAGAACCCCTGCCACGGTAAAGGTTTTCTGGTTTAGCTATTTCGTTATCATTAGCATAATCGTTCCAAGTCGCACCCTTGCCAAGATAGTAAAAATTAAGTTCAAATAAATTACCAAGTTGGACAGTATCGCCCTTCTTGGCTTTTATTACTGTAGAACGATACCATTTTGTATTAACAGCGCCAGAAAGAACAGGAACATCCGCAACTCTCACATCGGTAGTATCATATTGCTTACCTATCCAATGTTCCACTACCGCAGACGGTAAAGATTCAAGATTGTAAGTAGCATCATCGTTTATACCCATATAAAAATAGATACCACTTTCCTGACGCGCACCAATGAGGGAACCAGATTTTGATACCGAAATAGACGGCGGAGAAACCAAACCACCTTTTCCTCCTGTGACTAATCCGCCCGAACAAACAAAAACTTTGTTATTTGAACCTAATACGATATTTCCACTGGCACTTCTCTCATCATCACCTGATATTTTAGTATAGGTTAGAGAAGGCCCTTTGTTCCACGTTCCATTCTCATCTATCCGGCTGTTGGTGCTAACGTAAGCAGCCCCCTCTGGGTAAGAAGGCGAAGAAGGGTCGATAGCGTTAATTAACCCGTGAGCAAGATTTACATTTTTAGATATTATCACGATTCACTGCTTGGCATAACAATAGGTCTGATTACTTCGTCGTCCTGTTCATTGCCGCCATATCCGCCAACACCATCCTGAAAAGCCTTTTGACGTTCTTCGTCACTTGCTGATTCTATAACCTCTGTCCAGTTACTCATCCTAAAGTATCTCCTGCCGGATTATATTTATAGTTTATCGCAGCTATCGGCGCGCCCGCAGTCGGCAAGGTCACTTTCACCATAAAAAATCTTCCACTTGACTTTCCGAGTACCTTACCACAAACCGAGACATAACTTATCTGAATAGGAGAAGTCGCACCAGTTGTTGACGTAATGCTATTTTGGTATAAATCTAATAGTACCGCTGCGCCCGGAGTCTGTGAATGTAAAACCTCTACTATAACTTGGTCTTTTATAGTCGTTAATGTAGCCTGACCAAGCCAGAATTCAAGAATTTGCTGTACCGAAGTCTTTAATGTGGGATTAGGTGCTAAACCTCCAGTAAAGTAATTATGCGCCCTCATAGTTCCTATAGTACCAGAAGGTATCATACAACCGCTATCTATCGAATAGTTATACGGGCCTACAAAAATATCCCTATCAGCTTGATATGCCAATACTTTGCCCGATACACCCCACCAAAATTCATTAAGAGCAGGAACGTAACAACCAAAACTATTTGCAAAATCTGTGGTTGAAAAAGTAGTATCCTGACCCGATAATAGATTTATTCTTTTATCAGTTAATCGTTTAGGTCTACCAGTACCAGTAAAGAGCCATACGCCCTGATAATCCGCCCCGAATAATCCATAAGGTGACAAAGATAATACCTTATCACTCGTTACTCCTACTCCTTCGTAAGCGAGATAAAATTTATAACCCTCGTATCTATTAGTAGGTTCGAGACAGCCCATCATAGTTTCAGTCCAAATCCACAACTTCCCACCCAACGGGAAAGCAGCCAGAACTTTATGTCCCCTTAATTCTGATATTTCATATTTGGCTTCTGCGTAAAGACCTATGCTTAATTTAGGTTTGCACTCGATAGACTTACTGTTGAAAGATATAGTATAATTTTTAGCAACTTCTTCCGGCCTACCGGCACTCGACCAGCCGAGGACATTTCCTCTGAAATATAACATCCGGTTATTAAAACTAATCAGATAATCAGGAACCCCGCCAAGTGCCGTAACTGGGTCTGTTCCGCGGCCTTCATATTCGGAGTTTTCTATTTCGGTATCGTGAAGATAATCATAATAAACCTCATTTGAAGCCTGTTCAGTAAGGAAATAGAATATATTCGTAGCATTGTATTCGTTATCATTAGAACTTGTTCTTTTGGAACGATAAATACGCACTTTGCAATTTGCAGGAATAGTTCCAGCAGGAGTAATCTTAATGTTAGTCTGCGCTCCAGTGGTATCTAAGTCAGCCGAGTCTACCGGAGAAGGCAAACTCTCTCTTAAATAGACCGTATCGTAATAGGTACACATATAATAATATGTACCATCCTGCGCCCGAGATGCCGCAGTCGTGTCAGTTACCGCCGTAGGAACGGAAGGCCTTGTCATTGCTACTACATTGCCTGCCACGTTTTTAAGATAACTTCCGTTTGTTGAATAGATGTGTTTGTTCGGGCCTACATCACAACTTACACTGACAAGCATATTTACGATTTTCTCTACGCCGTTTACGTTAAGACTTTTAAGGTAATTGCCACCGCCCGTAGGCGATGCGATTACAGACGGAGCATTTGCCACGCCGGACATAAATTGCTGTGCAGACCATAAACCCTTTTCGTCTATTCTGGCGCATAGACTCCTATATGCCATTCCTTCTCTGTATTCAGCAGACGAAGGATTGAGTAAATTATTCAATCCGAGAAAAGAATCTATTTTTTGATTGATGACAGGCATTGTTACCTTGTTCCGAACACGACATATTCATAAATCGGGCTTTCTGTGGAATTTGGGCCAACAACCCTTACTATTCCAGAAGGTTTGAAATAGGCGGCCTCACCTTCTAAAATTCTAAAATCTTCGGTAAAAGACGAAACGTAGTTACAATCCACCGCCAGTCCACCATTGGTGTTAGGGTCACTGTCATCTATACAAGCCAGTACCATACCAGTAATAGCGTTAACGTCACCCAACGCCACCACCTCGCTTGTTCCATTGGTGTCAAGAACGCGATACTGTTGTGTTACGGCGTCAGGTTCAGTAGCACTAAAACTCTTACTGTAGCTTATGGTGTTATTTCCAAGTCCGCTTATGGTTAGATTTATGCCCATACTCGTTGTTACCGCAGCTACGCAAACAGCAACTAAGAATAAACTCACAATTACAAAAACATACTTTTTCACGATATTATCTCCTTTTCTATATCTCTAAGTTTCCATTTACCGGGTCTTATACATTCTAAAGGTTTTGCCACTACCGGCATATAACTCGGCCTTGCCGCGTTAAAGGCACGACCTACTTTTGCCATAAAGTCATTTGAATACATTGCCGCCCCGCCAGAATCTCTATCTGCCGATGCCAGTCTCGTCTTGAGTGCGTCAATTAAAAGCCATAATCTATTATTAGGCCAGTCTGTTTCGTCGGTATTATTCGTTAGCCACGCAGGTTCAGACTGATAAGTATAATACAACGTAGTCGAAGCTGAAGGCTTAGGATAGACATACATATCAACCGCAATCAAACCAGAGGCCGTACCTCGCCTTAAAGCATAATTGTTTGGAGGACCAGTTCCGGCGTGATATTTAGAGGCTGAAAGATGTTCATCTAAAGACCATTCCTCTAAGGGTGATGCCCTGTCAGTACGAATTACTGTACCTATTCTTATAATTCCAGTATCAGTAAGGGTCTGTTGGTCATCGGAAGCAGAAAAAGTCACCGTTCCGTCAACGTGATTATACTCCGGCCACGGTGCAAGTTGAGACAACATACTAATTGTAAAGTTTATAAAGTTAGCCAATTCTGCCGTTCCCGCAGTCGTACCATCACTCCAACCGTTATATTGGCAGATTGTTTTGAGTTCCGCTAAAGTCTTTCCACTTCCGGCACTCGGAGTCGTACTTACAGTTTGTCCATTCCAGACAATCGTACTCCGACCTACGATTTTATCGGTAGTCGCCGGAGATGCACCTAACTGTTCAAAATAGATAACAAGATAAGTTGCCGCCGTAGTGCATAAAACGGGAAAATCTTCCGAATAAAGACCTCCGCCGTTATCAGTTAGTGGTATATCACATTCGTCTATTCGTGCAGCGTTCCACGTTCCTATTGCTTCAAGTGCGGAATCACCCACATCCCATATATAGGCATTAGACTGCCTTCGTACTATTGCATAGATAGTTTTATTTAGTAAATATGAAACTGATAATTCGTTAGCCATCAGTTACCTCCAGTGCCCTGACCAAGCCACATATCATATATTCTATTATAAAGAGTTAAATAATCTTCCTGCATATCGTTTGAATCGCTGGCGATGGAATCAAGAATTAAATCAAGTCTGCCCCCATTGGCCCATTCCTGTTGTAACTCATTAGTATCTGCTACTATCACCGCTCCCATTACTGAATTATCGTCCCATGTCGTTACGAAAATGTCGGCGGTTTCCTGCCCTGTTAAGAAATTATTCGGGTCTGTGTAAGATTCGATTGTGCCTGCGTGGACGTGAACCGCAGCAACATCGGCTTGAGTAAGGGTTATATTTCCATTGGCATCTTTTACAATATCCCATATTTTATTCGGGTCGCCCGTGCCACCGGATTTAACGATGTTGTAGATATTGGTCATATTTGAATCGGTACTGTTGGCCTCGGCCCACATTGTGTAATTAGTTATCTCGACAGTCCCGGACCATACAATTTCTGAGGGTCCAGCTATTAGAATATCGCTTGTAGCTGGCGAAGCTCCATTCTGCAAATATCCCCTGACCGTATAAACACCCGCATTGGTAATGCCTACCGGAAAATCACAAAAGTAACTATCCATATTGGCATCGGAACAGGCTATATCATAGTCGGTAACATTCGCGTCCATAGCAGGCCGCCATCCACCAACCGCCACGTTCCAGATGTATGTATCAGACGACCTTCTTACAGTCGTATAAAGTGTATGGCCGGATTCGTACCCTATTTCGATTTCGTTTACTGCAAAGAGGGGCAGAAACATCAACAAAAACAAAAATAGTATAAATAGTTTTTTCATTTTCAACCTCTTACTTTACAGTGTTGAGCGCATCGCCGTCGGTGGCAGTGACAGTCAGGTTATTTGAACCGGAATCACTTATAGCAGTTCCACCATCATCGTCTATAAGATTGCCGGTAACTACGCAATTTGCGGCGTTCGCAGTCAATTCAACACCAGCACCCGTGCCGGATACATATTCATGGCCGATGTAGTTGCCTGTTATTATGTTGTTTGGCGAGTTCAAGTAGACAGTGCTGTAATTTGCCTGGGCTGCCCCCTTGACGATATTGCAGCCGGTAAATATATACCTGCTTGTGCTGCCTATAGTTATCGTTCGTGCCCCTGCTGCCGTGCCTCTAAAATCGCAGCCACTAAATATACCTCTTGATAGAGTGTTGTTACTGAAAACCAACGCCAGCCCTGCGTTGGCAAATACACAGCCATTAAAAAGAAAATTATCATCTGTTTGTACACAAACGGCGTAAGAAGTATTGTCGACAAACGAACACGCAGATACAATTACGTCTGCCGTACCTTCGCAGAAATACATACCATACACACTGCCGCTTTCGTGGCAATTCGTCAATGATACATCACTTGACGAATGGGCCACTTCAAACCCTCGCTGAGCAGTGCCGGAATTTTGACTTATGCAGTCTTTTACAAAAATATGTTTGCCGTTAACCGTCACAAAGGAAGCACTTGTGGCGTTAATCAGCCGCATATTAGAGATTGTAACGTTTGTCGTGCTTCCTGCGGTTTTACCGGAAATCCAGACTAAAGCATTTCTGCTTTCGCCTATAACATCATCCGCCCGATTGGCTGCGTTGCCATCGAGGGTAATATTTTTTATTTGAACATTGTCCCTGTTGCAAGAATCTGTGCCGGTATATTTACCAATCCGTATAGCAGGAAACTCGTTAGACAAAACGGCTGCTTGAGCAGTGGCGTATGTGTCATCTATGACAGGTGTCACATACACGATATTCCCTGCAACAGAAGTTATAGTATGATACTCCGTGCTCCAACCTGTTTTGTTATCCGCCCTGATAAATACTTCATCACCGGCCAAAAATCCATTGGAATCAGTAATATGTATGTGGTCTTCTGCCGCGACAGCATCAACGGTCAATAACGACCTTTTTGATGCTGGCTTCTTGATTATGGTCTTGTGCGTTTCTGACAACATAGATGTATTACTCAAAGGTTTTATGGAGCTTCGTATATTGAACGTACCCGTAGAAAGTTTGACGTAGTAGTCGCCTTCGTTGGCATCGCTTATAGCCTGCTGAATCTCGGCATCGTCTCTAACGCCGTCGCAGCAATAAGGTGCGATTAGCCTTACATATGAAGGCGCGTTAGATGCCGCAACCAAGCCGGGGAAGAAAAACTCACTCGCTGTTTGCAGCACGAGGCCGCTGCAAAACAAACCCAAAATTAACATCGAAACTATGATAATTTTTTTCATTTTTTCACCCTTTCGTCATCATCTAACAACTCAAATTCCGCTCTCCTGTGCAGTTTAATCTGCACCGCCGGAGTTTTCGCAATCAATTTTTTCATATTAATCACCATACGCAGTAACGGTAGCCGTCCCTGTTGCACCACCTTCTGCAACATAACTTCCGACAATCTCTGTATTGACACGAGTCCAGCGATACCCGCTTATTGAAGCCAAGGTAGTTGTAATCCACCAGGTATTATTTACCTCGCTTCGCCAAATGAACCACGAATCAATACCTCTGCGATAATACGGTTTGCCATTTACAATTCCTGTATAATAATAATTACCGGTCGCATCGGGCGTTAAGCTGCCTGTAACAACGTAATCAGGAAGCTTTCTTATTTTGACCCTGTCACCCCACACTCCGCTAACAAGGAAGGTAATCAAAAACAATAATAGGATAAGTTTTTTCATATAGAGGGAATATCCCCGCCTATGCTTTTACACATAGGCGGAGAATATGTCCTTTAGTCAATGTAATGCCCAACAATGGTACACTTAAAGACCGCACTATCAGCAACCAAATCAACCGCTATCGCTTGATTATAGTCAAGGATAATCGCACCATCCAAATTGCACTTAATAGAAAATTGGTCAGTTGCAAGTTCGTTAGTAGTTTTGGTTATAATAATACTGCCCTGTGTATTGCCAGATTCGTTAGTATACGCAATGGCATTGGCAGTATTTGCTGATGTTCTATTTAGGTTGACACCGGTTACTTCCGTTCCGGCCCAAGTGTAATTTGCAGTAGCGTGAACCTGAACCTGTGTAGGCACATCAGACCACACATAAACACTGTCAATAACAAGTTTCCTTGTCTTTGATTGATTGGCTACGCACAAAGCCGTACCAGCAGCGGCCAAATCCTCACTAACAGCCGTCCAGCTATACGAATCACCTTTTAATGATGCTTCATTAAGTTTAGTTTTGCTCACGGCATTTATTAGTAATCGACCATCTTTGTTAATCGTTATTGTTTCGGTAGTTCCCTGACCGTCTTTTATAACCGCTTCTGTCGTAGTCGATGCGGCAAAAGATATAGACACTATCAGGAGAACCAAACTGAATAATACTAACTTTTTCATAATTATTCTCTCCTATTACTCAATGTCCACATAATATCCGATAATCGTTACGTTGAAGGCGGCACTCTCTTCGGTCAAGTCAACTGCGATGGCCTGATTGTAACCCAATATCACAGAATCCTGAAAATCGTAGTCAATACCGAACTCGTCAGTAGTCGTTTCGTTGGTTTGGAGATTAACTACAAGATTGGCCTGCGTGTTGCCAGTTTCGTCACGATAAGCAAGGGCGTCGGCAGTAAGCGTAGATGTTCTATTCAAGTTCACTCCTGTTATAGCCGTACCTGCCCACGTTGCAGCAGCAGGAGAATATACCGGAATAGCAGTTGGAACATCGGTGTAAACATACATTTTTGAAATAACCAAATACCGTGTCCGCGAACGGTTTATGACACACAGCGCGCAATCGGTAGCATCTATATTAGCCGTGCCGGTAGTCCAACTATAAGCATCGCCTTTGGTCGAAGCATAAGCTAATGCTGATTGAATCGAAGCATCTACTTGAAGTTGTCCATCTTTATTTACGCCTGCGAAATACTTACCGCCAGCACCTCTTAGTACCAGTTCGGTAATATCTCCAGCAAAACAAATACTTACGAAGCAAAGGCAAAGGCAAAGGCAAAGCAATATGCCCAAAATCTTCTTTTTCATAAAAATCTCCTTATAAAAACCCACTCACCAGAGGCAGAGAAATATCTGCCTCCGGCGAAAGGATAAAAATGTTATTACTCGTGGTATCTCTGTTGGATACAGAATACATAATCAACCCACATTATTTCTGCTGAAGCAGTAGCGTCAGAAGTAAACTCGATACTCGGAGTCATCATAATCAGGTCGGGGACGTAATCCGTAGCAACACTCAATTTACGACTGCAAATCTCGGTGAACTCACCTTTGTCATTGGCATCAACACTGGCTATTACCGTATCAGCACCATCATAAAAGAAAGCAAGTCTAATCCAGTCATCGTCAGCTTCGGTGATACCAATATCGGTAGTCTTTTCAGTAGATGCGTGTTCGGTCAGGAAGTACCATATATCGGACGCTATACGGAAACCTATGTCGTCAACGGCACTTGCGAGAATCGCCGTATCAGGGATACACAGCCCGATAAACGCCTTAGAATTTGATACGTCTTTTAGGTTAATCCTTGTCTCGAAATAAAGCGGATAACCGGCTTTTATTTGAAACGCAGCACCATTGACCTGAAGGTTCTCACCGTCGCCAGCAGTCGCCTCGGTGGTTATCGCCAAGATACCGCCGGTCTCATCCTGCGAGCCAGAAGTTCCGTCTACAACAGACACTCCTGTAGCGGCCTGAGCCACTAAAGTTGAAAGCCAAGTACCAAGTTCAGCACTTGCCGTTGAATTATTTCCGATAAAGTCATCGGAGAAATAAAACACATCTTTCGGCCAACGTGCGCCAAGAAACCCCTCGAAGTCGATGGGTATACCGCAATTCGGTTGAAATTTACTATTTGCCATAAAACAAATCTCCTATATTAGAATTTTTAGTTAGTCATTGCAGCCGAGAATCGCACCAACTGCGTGAGGCGTTTCGCAAACAATAGCCATATTGCTCTTGTAAACACCGTATCCACCGATAATTTCAGGGTCGGTATTTCCCTTCCACTCACCTTCAATAAGACCTTCACTCTTAGTATTAAGAGTGTCGATATAGAAGGCTTTGGAATCAAACACAAACGCGCGCTCTTTAGCACCGACGTCATCGGGCGTGCTTTCGTCACAAAAAACATCAAGGCCGGAGACGTTTACTGACGGGAAGTTAGCAAGTTCTTTTGCCGCAGTTCCAAGTGGAATGTTGTAAGTCAACTGGCTCTTGGTGAGCAACTTAATCAATGCGTTCCACGGGTCTGTACCTACGAAGGCCATATCCGGTTTGATTACCTTGCCCGTACCCGATACATCAACTGAACGCATCATATTATTAGCAAGCCATTCCAAATCGTAGATAGCGTCTGTTGACCACGCAGGAGTAGAAGCGTCTTTATTGGGACACTCTCCAGTACTAATAACGTGGGGATACCAATACTTATTATCAAAACCCATAGTCGCATACGAGGCGTTATAAGCAGAAACACCAGCAGTAGTAAGTGTTATTCCTGCATAGGACTTGAGGGCAGTTATGGTAGTAGAAGCTGTTGACTCGTAGGCATCGCCTATGATAGCCGCAAGGCCCACTGGAGAAAGAGCGCTTGCGCCATTAGAGAACAACGCGTTTTTAATCGCACGGTATATAGCGGACTGGGCGACCATAGCGTTTTCTTTCTGAATGTCGTAAATCTTCTCACTACCGGCTGCTCGGTTAGTCTTGATAGATTTTTCCGATACACCGTATGTCTTGGATGTGAAACAGTACGGAACTTCGCACTTTGCTATACAATCCTTTTCCTCAAAGGTTCGTGTTCCGAGTTGTCCGGTTTGCCACGATGCTTCTTCTTCGAGTTTGCGGACGTACCACTCTGCGTAAGTACCGTATCCATTCCATTTAATTTTGTTTCCTTTAATCATTTTCGCAAGTAGGGCATTTACTTCCACTAATTGCGCCACAACGGCTTCGATTGACTTCCTGTGTCGAGTAGCCATTCCCTGTGCTGTTGCTGCTGCACTTAAACCCATAATATAATCTCCTAATCAGAACCAAAGGCATCGTCCATAGTCATTGATTTAGACTCGGATGCCGCCTGTTTTGTTGTCGTGCGCTTGCCGCCCATTGCGGCTTGCGTAACATCTTTTTTAATCTGGTCTATTTTGGCCTGTGCAGATGGTATTGCGTTTTTTCTTAGAGATGCGTAATCCTTAGCTTCATCAAACAGCAAGCCGCGTTTCATCAACTTGCAGGTTTCGTTGAACAAGGATTGTTCCTTGTCCGCCATTACCGCAAGTTTATAAACTTCGTTAAATTCAAACTTATCACCGAGGTAAGCATCGGTCATAAGTTCTTTCATTACGTCTTCATACTGTCTGTAATCAGGGTGTTCTCTCGTAAAGCTCACAAACTCATTCTTCACAGCCAAACTCTCGGAAGTCTCTTTTATTACCGGGTCGTATTTCTCCTTAACCTGCTTGAAAATTTCAGGCATAAGTTCTGGAAGAATAGAATCCTTTAGTAATTTATTTAACGCAGAACGTGGATTTTTATTGAACGCCTCGGCAAAATAAGCAAGTTCCAGTTCATCCATATCAGCCATTTGCGCTTTGACTTCCGTGGATTGAGGACTTGTCATTTGCGATTTAGACTCAAATTCCGCCAACTTTTTGCGCATTTCACCGATTTCATTCTGTTGTTTGCCATAGATACGGTTTTGATATTTCAGAAAATTCGCTATCTCCTCCGGTGATTTTCCTGAAAGATTTGACAAACCATATTTAGACCAATCAACGCTCGGTTCCTGCGTAACAGTTGGTTGTTCTACTACTTCCTTTTGACCAGTTTCTACTTCTAAATTTTGTTCTTCTGTCTCGAAAGCATCGCCCATTGTTTCTATTGTTTCTTTGGGTTCTACTGCGGTTTCTGTACCTACTATCTGTTCGGTTACTTGTCCGTCTGCCATAATAATGTTCCCTATCTGCCATTACTCCTCTTTCGAGGGTTGCTTGGCTCAAAATAAAAAACCCCTGCCAATCCCGACTGTCGGGACTGAAACAAGGGTTCTGTTGTTCAGACTACCTTAAAAAACTATTTCTTTTCTATGTGTTCAATTATTTCCAGATTACAAAAAGAACCTTTCTTGAAATTAAACTTCACCGAACCATACAGATTCGGATAAACTTCCTTAATCAATTCTGCTACCTTATCACCAAGTTGATTCAATAGCAATGTTTTGTCTATATTATCGACGGACACTTTTTAAGTCGTTCCTCCATCGTAGACGGATTCTCTAAAGACTTAATATCAATTTCCTGTAAGCCTTTTGCCTTTACTCTGTTCCAGAAATCCTGTCTTCCTTCTATCTTTCCACCCCCAAGACGGCTGTCGAACTTGCCAGTATACCCAAAGTTAGTATCGGTAATAAGATTCGGTCGTGATATTATTTTTACCATAGAACCACCGCAGGACTTACATTTAATATATCTGCATTTAGAAGACATATTCTTGTACTCTTCGGTAATATCACCGCAGCCTTTACACTTAAACTCGTACAGAGGCATTTTCAAATATCCTTATTCTTCGGTCGTCCATACAGGCGATTTCTTTATAGCCGCCAAAATACTTTTCAATCCACTTAGTTTCCCATTCACGGTGGGCATCGTGACAGGCGATGAATCTTGTATTAGATTCAGAAACAATTTTATAGTTATCTTCTCTATTTTCTCCACCGGCGGGGCCGTCTATAAATATCAAATCATTCTGTTCCCAACCAGTAAAGAAATCAGACAATACAACTTCCGAATTGCCGGATAAAAGACTCTTTACTGTATCTCTTATATGTGGGATAGTTTCGACTGAAGTTACTTTTAATCCCAACTGGTCGAACATCAAGGTTGATTTTCCCGCGCCAAATTCAAGAACGTTTTTAATGTCGTTGTTTTTAATAAAGGCTTTTAAGAACTCCCAATCCTTCGGCCTTATAGTCTGACCGCCGCCGCCTAATCCGAACATAGGAATATCATATCCGTTGATATATGAGAAATGAGTCACTAACCACGAAGCATCTCTGGTTTGTTTTAAGGGATTATTTATCTTCATAACCCATTGTTCACACAATCTACGAAAAGCGTTCTCTAATTTGAACTTATCTATTGTAAATGGCGTCTTTTCTCGGAATAAATGCGAACAAACCACATCAGTTCGTAGTAAAATCTTCCCTCCAGTGAGCCACGTCTTTAGTGACCATTCGGTACTTAACGCACCCCACACGCCCAAAGACTCATCACAACCGCCGAGACGAAGATAATAATCCCTCTCCATCATAAAACAACATCCAGTGATACAAATTGCCTCACACTCCAAAGGCATCGCGTCTATATTGGAATACGGATGAATATAGTCCATACGCATATTACCGTTTATAGTAGCGAATGACATATCCGCGTCATTGCCCTGCCACGTTAATTCGTCAAGTCGGTCTATGCAGGGGGCCGCCACCACATCACCAACGCACGATGCTTTTATTCTAACGTCCCATTCTGGAGTCATTGCGCAATGAGCATCGAGTTTGGCGATGTATTTACCTTTAGCCAAATTCTTGACAGCAAAATTCAAGGAATTGCGCAAACCTTTTTTATCAGTCGCAACACGTTGAATTACCCAATCTCGGTTAAGCATACAGAATCTATTTACTTCATTTTCCCATTCTATTCCTGTTCGTAACGTATAATCATATTTAGGAGGGTCGTTTCTGTGCCAATCATCACACATAACAATTACTTCTATTTTGCCAACAGCATTATCCTTAATACTTTCTACCGTTTTCTTGAGATACTTAGCATCGTCAACATCACAACAAATTATCACGCTAACTAAATCAGGGTTAGATTTTTGTTCCGAAGTTAATTCAACTTTATTTATCACGGGGTCGATACGTTTCCTGCGATACTCTTTCCAATTACCCTGACAAGCGAGTTCACAGAATACTTCTGGTACTCGTTTACAGACCTTGTCACAATAACCATTTACTAAATTTTTCCTGCACTCCATTACGAAGATTCTCCCGTACTTTTATTTTCCTTAGAATCTGCCTTTGCTTGGGCAACGGTTATCTGGGTCTGGACATCCTTGCCCGCCTGCTGCATTTTTTCTACAGCAACCTGTTGTTGAAATTCCTGAAATTGTTGTTTAACCTGTTGGAGTTCTAATAATTGGCCTTTTAATTCCTCACCTTTAGGCAGGAGTAGGTCAACGCCAGGAAGACCTGAAAGACGACCTATCATCTCCAAAAACTCCCTGCATAAATCCAATCTGCCAGTGGCTTCATAGAACGGCTGAAACACCTCAACATATAACTGTTTCATCACCGCGGTCTGCTGCTCTTTAGTTATAGACCGAGTAGTTCCGGGTTCTACTGCGACTTTTGTACTTAATCTCCACTGCTGGGGAGGGACTTCAAATGACCAGAACTGTGCAAGTTCCTGACCGACTATTGCATCGACGCCGAGTTTGAGTAATGTACCGCCTTCTGAAATCGCCTGCATAGCTTCCGGCCACGGCAGGTCTTGAATATCTTCCTTTTGTTCCGTCATCGGCATATTAGTCAAAGGGTCAATCTGCGGCGCACCTGTCATTTGGTCAGTTAAAGGGAAGTCCTTCATGCCCCTCGATACGCTGGAAAGTTTCGGTACGAACTGGTGTGCTACCTCTAACATCTTAATCGCGTCTTCAGTAATACTTTGTTCGTATCCCCACGGGCCGCCTAATCGCCTATTGACTCGTTGGTGCATATTTGAATCGGCGGTTCTAATACCTATGGCGGTAACGTCCTTCATGGCCTGAATATCAGCATTGGCCATAAGTTCGTTCATTGAGGACGCTTCTTTGGATTGGTCGTGAAGAAGTTTATAACCTTCCATCATAGCCAAGTCTATTTGACCTCGTTGAACCGATAAAAGTTTAGGCTTACCCTCCGAGTCAACCATGCCGCCAAGATATGCGGTTTCGGCCTTATTGAGCCAGTCGTTGAGATTTTCAGGACTAATCATTTCAGTATCTTTGCCTATAAACTTCTGAATAGAAGCCCAAAAACAAGCCACGCCTATATTTTTAATTACTTCGTCTTTTTCTTCCTCAAGACGTGACATCTGTTGATAATCAGTAAACCCATATATAGAATCATTATCCTGATTGAACTGTAGGTGTGTTATCGGAAATTCATCGTGGTCTAAATCGAACTGCCATTGAGGTTGGTCGATTACCGCGGCCTGCCAACCGTCTACGAATTGAAGATATTTACGAGGAGTATCCAACTGGAGTTGTTCCGCAAGTAACTTATTTAGGACTTCATCATCACCGCCTTCTTTTTCTTTGCGAACCGCGTAAGAATCTTTAGCGAATATATGATAAATCCGTACCGCCTTGAAAGAATTGGCAGTTTCAGCATCATCGGGTTGGTCTTTTTTCTCAAGTACCGAACCGGCCTTTTTTAGAATTTCTTTGTATTGAATCTCCGGCATATCTTTATGCCAACTTCTAAACTCCTCCGGGGGAATGTCCTCGAAATACCCTACCCATCCAGCCTTTTCTATAATCCCGTTACAGTCAGGGTCTATTAAGATATTATCAGGTTGAACAAATTCTAATGTAGGCATCCATTTCTTGACATCGAAACGAATTAACGTATCACCATTATTAACCAGTACCGCACTATTAAGTTTCCTGCTCTCGGCCTTCTGGCATTTTTGCTCTCGCCAGACGTACTTTAAGTACGCAGCATCACATTCAGCCATCTTGGTAAACATAGGGTCGCCAGTCCAACCATCGGCAGGCGAAACCTTGAAACTCGGTTCCTGCTGGTCAAGAAAGGCCATCGAAGATTCGTGTTGTTTACGAAGGTCATTTACGAAGGGACGAATATCGTCAGAGGCTGGGTCTTCACATTCAGCTTTATACCTATTTCTTGCCCGTTCCCAATAAGCAGCAGGTTGCGCTTTCTTGGCGCGTTTTATATTACTCTGCCATAACTCATAGACCTTCTTCTGGTCAGGGGTTATTCCAGGAAGATTTAATTCATCAATAGGTTCAATCTCTGCCATTACGCCCACTTTCTATATGCTTTATTACCAGTTCGTATCCGTCTCTTAATTAACTCGTCACGATAAGAACCGTGTTCGAATTTAATATAAGGTCTACGCCAACACAACTCGCTTTGAATCGCATATCTTACACAATCCGGCCCCTCATCAGCGACATCGACCGTTTTTTCAGGTTCACTTCTCTGGCTCATATCTCCACTAAGTTCCTGCCAGCGAAGATTCTCGGTCTCATTAAAAGCGCGACTAACATTTCTCAAGTCAAAAGATATAGCGGGTTTCGCAGCGAGCATCAATAGTTGTTCCTGATTGACCTTCATCTCGAATAGATATTGAGGCATATCACCAGTTCTTAAAGCGTATCTCGCAAGTTGTGAAAGCAATCCATCAGTAACCTTATCATATCCCGCGGCGGAATTATCCGCCAAATCACAAGGCAAACCGTTCTCCTCGTACAAATCAACTAACCTACATAATCCCTTCTTATCGGCAGCGGCAGCAGAGGTTAAATAATTCACACGCTTTCTCGTAGAAGGGTCAATGACGTTCTTAATCACCCGTTCCTTCTCCGGCGTCATAGATAGTATCTGGCGGCAGTTTATAGCCACACTCTTGTCAGTAGCATAGTATTCCTTATAAAAGTGTCTATCTCCGTTGTGATTTATAGCACACCACAAACAACACGTAGGATGACGTATGCCGTGGTCTATAATTCTGTAAATGGCCCAGTTCTCATCCAAAATAACAGTAAGATTGTGATAAGTCCGAGATAGCATCGGCCAAACACGCTGACCGCCATAGATGTTCCAATCGCCCTCCATCTCCCTGCGCCACTTGGCAGAATTAACCCCACCGTACTGTAGAGATTCCTTAGCCACCCAATCGGAATCTTTTGCAGGGTCGTCATAATAACCCACCCAACGGTGAAAGAAACCCGTCTTTAACATATTGCCCTGATGAGAAGGACACCAAGTTTTAGAAACTTCTGTCATATTTTAATTCATACGGTCATGATAAAAATCATCGGCCCAGCCCGGATTCGCACTCGTAACTAAAGTAATCCTCTGGCAACACGCCAAAGCCGACGTATAACTCTCCTCAGCCTCGTTCTGAAAAGCTATCTCATCACTCAATAAACAATTCGGATTATGTGAACGTATCTGGTCAGCCCCAGAAGGAATACCCTTCATAAAACACTTTGTCTTGTTAAACTCAAACTCCGTATAACTATACCGACCCATATTAAACCGCCTTAACCAGATAGGCAACTCCCTCCAAACAAACGCCGCACGCTGTATCATCTCGGCATCGGCATCCTCCTCCTTCTTCGTCTGACAAAATACCGTAAAGTTCTCCCTAAACATACACTCCCTTAAATGAAGAACAATCATTAACCAAGTCGCCATTAACTGCCTGCTCTTACTCAAAGCATACTTGGAATTCTCAAACCAGTCCTGAGCTATCATCCTAAGATATTCCTTAGGAGGAACCCGCTCCACATAACTGCCCGTAGAGTCCTTCCTAATCGTATAACAGTAATTAACTATCATATACCACGGCTCCTCCATACACCGCGCTATCTCATCAACCTGCCACGACCTGTCCTTCAATATCAAATCAAATATCTCACGAGTAATTACAGGCTGTAAATCACTCTCATAAGGCATTATCATAAATTATTGCGTAAGTCCTTGTCCTGTATATAGTTATGACAGAATGAGCTAATTTGCCAAAAAGTTAAAGTTGAGGGTATAGAATTACAACATACCTTACCCGTCAAGGCCCTCCCCCAGCCTGTCTGATTCGGTTGGTTCGTACTCATCCGTCTCCTTCTCGCACCCCGCTCTGAATAGCCCTAATTCGTGCCTTAGATGCCTCTACAGCCTCTTTACGCACCTCTTCGGGCCGTCTACCAACATATACATCCGTCTCGCTGTGGTCGAGGTCTAATCCGTATAAACGGGCCTTACCCTTAACCGTCGTGGCAGCTACCGATAAATGGCCTGCGGATTGTGGCTTTTTAAGACCCAAGAGGCGTATTTCATCGTATTCTGCAAGGGCTTTTTCACGGGTATAGCCGATGTTTTCCACCCTTTGTGCCTTTATTGCGTCAATTTTGGCCTTAACTGTACTATTATGTAGAGTGCTTCGAGCTATTTGGTTTAGGTAGTTTTCTGAGGGTTTTTTCCCCTTTTTTTGTCCATAACCTGCGGCTCTTGCAGCCCTAACGCCATTAAAGCCATTAGTTACATACTCAGCTACAAATAACTCTTGTTTCCCGGTTAGTTTGTGCTCTTCGGTGATTTTTTCGCTCCAGAATCGCTCAGGTTGGTTTTGGAGTGTGCTTGGCACCCCTTTGATATGTTGTTTTTAGGCTGATTTTGCGGTTTTGTCATTTTGCAATACCTGCAAACAGTTTTCTTCGAATAGTTCCAGTTTGCTTGAGTTTTTCAAAGTACTCAACAGAATAATCCCACATTTTAGTACCTTTTCAAAAAATCTATTTGACGTAACTACCTAACATATATACAATTATACCATATATTTCTGCCAAGTCAAATTATTTTCACAAAATCAAAAGATTTTTCTTGTATTTTCACCAAAAACAGCCGATACTATATATAGTCAAGAATTGAAAAGTTAAAAACTGCTAACAAATTCACAAAACTTTAATCCCGCTGGTGCTGCCGGTTTACTTAGCAGTTCCGGCACGCCGGCGGGGATATTTAACAAGGTACTGAAAGGATTAAAAAATGGAAACTACACTAAACAAGGTCGATACCATGTTGCTGCGGATAAACACCTTGCGCAAAGATTTGCACAAAAAGGTAATGACTCTCGATTATAAATCACCGACTCGAAATCGCTGGCGGAATCTAACGGCATACTTAGCCAACATCAATACGGACTGCCACGATTATGGCTCAAGCGACGTCAATCTGTCGCGACTCGCTGAAGAATTAGAGTGGCTAAAATCATTATAAATACCGGCCCTGAACGGTTCGCCGGTTCGACTCCGGCACAGGGCTTTGTTTGAAACATTATTAAAACTTTTTAGAAAGGATAAAAGATGAGATACAAGCACAAACACAGTGGAAAAAGCGGCACAGGACTTTACGGCTATGATACTCCCAAAGATGGACTTATGGAGTTTCACACCAAAAAGGCAGCGATTAAAAATGCTGCGAGGGCAGCCCGCCGAGAACACCGAAGCGTTGATGTCCTCAGCCCTACGGGTTTTGTCGTGGCGACGCTCGGCACTTCTGTAGAGGGTCTTATTGACTCTTTCTGTGCGCAGGATTATACCCCTTTCGAAGCCGCGGATATACTCAACGTCGCCGAGGAATAAGTTCGCAAAGGTAAAAAATGAAACAGAAGCAAGGCGGCTTATCGAGGAAAAAAGAGGTTGCAGGGTTTGCGATTGGGGCGACTTGACCGGTTATAAGCAGGAAAAAGAGTAGTTGTAAGTAAAGCAGGGAAAGTTATGGTTAACAATAACTGGGTTCCGTTCCTGATGCAATACAACCTGAAAGAATTGAGACGGCGGCAGGAGATTAACAATCAGGACATCGCAAGGGCAACTAAAATGAACACAAGTGACGAAGTGATGCGGCGGATACAAGATATGCAGGACAGTATCGCCGAAGCCATATTGATTAAATATACTTAAAGGATAAAGCCTATGAACAACAACCTTATATGCGAATCGCACGTTAAGAAATTCATTTTGGCCAAGTGCCTATCATTGCGTCCAGGGCTGAAATTCAATCGAGTAAGTCAAGATGCACTGGATAAAATCGAGGCAAAACTACACAATATGATTATCAATGCTATTAAGGCCCACCCATCTGTTGGCAAAACTTTTAACGATATAATATAAACCCTTTAACTTGTCAAAGAACAGAGACACTGACCCAGCCTGAATAGCTTTATAGTTCAATCTGTTGAGTAAAATTTGCTCTATTTCTCACTGGGCCGTGCCCATCCTGTCGCGAAATTAACCTTTATTTAGTTCGCTCATATCGTTTTTTGGGGAATGTCCCATTTTAAGGTAGTAAATTTTTTCATTTTCTTCTTGACTTTATTTCCTTTTGACTTATATTATACATAGTTACATAATTACTGGTAGAGATTAAAAGGGTATAAAAATGGACATTATCGAGATATTTGAACGTTTTCCGACCCAAAAAAGCTGTTTTGAGTATTTAGAAAAGCTACGCTGGCAAGATAAGCCGCGCTGTCCATACTGCAAGTCCATTAACCAAACTCCACTAAAAAAAGAACATCGCTATCATTGCAACCAGTGCAACACCAGCTTTAGTGTTACTGTTGGCACGATATTTCACAAAACCCATTTATCCCTTCAAAAATGGCTGTTGGCCGTTTCGCTTATCCTTAACGCCAAAAAAGGCGTTTCCGCTCGCCAATTAGCCCGACACCTTAAAGTCAATCGCAACACCGCTTGGCGTATCGCTATGAAAATCAGAGAAGCTATGTTTGAGCCGGAACAAAGAGGTATGTTGCAAGGAATCGTAGAAATGGACGAAACCTATATCGGTCCTCGGCGGCCTCGAAAAACCCAAAAAGAGAAAATGGCCGGAAAAGACTTTAGACGCGGTGGCACAAACAAAATACCAGTTGTCGGAATGATAGAACGGCACGGCAAGGTTAAGGTTAAAAGAGTACGAAAAGGCCAAGTTAAATATAAGAGGCTGTCCAGTTTGGTTCGGGACGCAGTAGATTTAGAAAAGTCTGTTTTAGTAACCGACCAAGCGGCATATTACAAAAGAATGCGTAATTTGCTGCCGCACAAATCCGTTAACCACGATATTATGTATTGCGACGGCTGGATTCACACAAACACAATCGAATCGTTTTGGGCTTTGCTCAAACGTGGCATTGTCGGTCAATTCCACAAGGTTAGTGCTAAACATTTGCCAGCATATCTAAACGAATTTTCATACCGCTTTAATAACAGAGACAACGGAAATGTCTTTGGTTTAACAATTCGTAAAGCATTAGGAGTAATGTAAAAATGTCTAACAAGGAAGAAAAAATAACCGAAGCTCCTTACAGTGGAGAAATCAAAATTGGCGGCATTACTATTGCTTGTGCTGTTTTAGAGGACGGCACTCGAATAATCACCCAGTATGATTTTTATAAAGCAATTGGACGTTCCGGCAAGCCTGCCAAGGGACGAGGTTCAGCAATCGAAAAAGTAGCCCCTTTCTTGGCCCTCAACAACCTTAAACCCTATGTAGATAAGGATTTAGAGGATTCGACAAAGCCCGTTAAGTTCAAAATGCCCAAAGGTGGTATTGCGTGGGGCTATAAAGCTGAAATACTACCCAAAGTTTGCGAGGTGTATTTGAAAGCAAGAGACGACGACGCATTATTAGCCTCTCAAGAAAAGTTTGCAGTTGCTTGTGATATAATTATGAGAGGGCTTGCTCACGTTGGTATTATAGCTCTTGTCGATGAAGCCACTGGCTATCAATATGCACGAGCAAGAGAAGCTCTTGAGCAAATTCTTGAACAATTTATAGCCAAAGAATTATTCAAATGGGTAAAAACGTTTCCTGATGAGTTTTACCAACAACTATTCCGGTTACGGGGCTGGCAGTATTCACAAGGTTCGGTTAAGAGACCTTCTGTGATAGGTAAACTGACCAACAATTTGATTTACGAGCGTCTTGCGCCAGGAGTTCTTGACGAGCTTAAACAGCTTAACCCCAAAACACCCAAAGGCACTCGCCGACACCATCACCATCGTTGGCTTACCCGCGATTTTGGCCACCCACGATTGTTAGAACATTTATGGGCAGTTGTTAACTTAATGAGGGCTTCAGCAAATTGGAGTGAATTTCAGCGATTGATAAATCGAGCATTGCCCAAATATGGCGATTTGCCTTTGATAGAAGACGCCGAAAGACGAGCTAAGGAACGAGATAAAGCCGCTTTGTAATCTCTACCAGTATTAACTTGTCAAAGAACAAAAAATCTCTACAATAATTCTTAAATATTAACTTTTTTAAGGAAGCCAATTATGGCTAAAGTAAAACCATTTCACACAAAAGAAAGAACGGACGTATACCACGATGACTCAAAATGCACCGAAGGCAATAATATCGAAAAAGGCAATAAACGGTCGGGAACTGGTGGAAAGCGTAAATGTAAAGGCTGTAAGTAATTCATTGGTCTGCTTTCCTTGAAAATGTCATTGCCCAATCAGGGCCAACGGGCTGTTTGTCCTCAATAGACCAAAACTGCCTTATTTCATTCACGGGTAAGTCATTGTCTAAAGCTATAGCCAAGGCCCGAAAGCCCTCTTGTATCTGACCGTAAAAACAAATTGTCGGCTCAGGATAGGCGTGGTCTGCACCGCCTTCGCAGGATTCGTACGTTTCGATTCCCTCGGAGGCCAAAACCTCAACAAATCGCCTTATTCCCTTATCAAGGGGAGGACAATACTTTCTTTTTTTGCCCATTTACTCTCTACCTCTAACTAAGACATTCCGGTTTTTTGTGTTTCCTTAACCATTTACTAACAAAAGTATAATTCTTTTCGCCGAGCTAATTACTCATCTTGACTTCTTTCAAATGAGTCTGCATACTTATTGGATAAAATTTGATATGGCGGTCCCAAGGGAGTAGTTTTTCATCTGCTAAATGGGCAAAGCACGAAATACATACAACTTTTGACTGATACTCTGGTGGAATAGCATCACACCAAAGCTCGTTTGGTACAGTAAACCCAACGGGATTGACCCTAAAGCACATTTTACAAATTTCTCTTGAAAGGGGCATATTATGGCCTACCGTAAAAGAAAAGGACATGATGCTTGGCATTGGTGTCGGAACTGTTCCAATTGGCCGACAAGCGACTATGTGGAGCAACAGACAAAGCCGACGTCCGGTGAACTTTGCAACGAATGCAAATCCAAACAGGCTGCTGGGACTTGTCGTAACTAATCTGTTGCATTCTTTGCCACACCTTTATTATTAATTAAATAGACGGGGTGTTTGAGATGTACAAGCCGTCTGTGGTTGTTTTTTGCGCATACCTTCTCCCTTAAAAGTCGGCGAAAACAAAATTTGCCTATTCTTGTAATTTACCAAAAATCACCTTGTGCGTTAAGTATATACTTCGCTAAGTTGTTCGTAAGTGTCCAATCTTGCCAGTGTTATCATCGTCAGTATTTTTTTGGGATTGTATTTGCTCACGAATTTTTCTTATTGTATAAACACTTTTGGTACGTATCTTATTCAAGTCGGAATTAGAAAAACTGCTCTCTTTGTCTTTTAATTTTTTATCTTTTGCTTCCATTTGCAAGCCCCTTTCAATATTCAAAAATCCCGTGCTTTTGTAGGGGGGTATTATTTACAATCCTGTCGTACAAGGGGCTTTCCCTTCCTTTTTTTATGCGCATAATTCTCCTTTTTCCAAACTGACCCACTACCGATTTATGCCGTATTTTCGCATCAATTTCTCATCACCGGCCACTCTTTGACAGTGATATTCCACCCTTGCCTCGTGCAAGGCGGCGTAATGCCCCTTAAATCGTCTTTCGGCTGATTCAAGGCGAAACATCCGTCTGATAACCATCAATGGCCTTGTCGCCCATCCTGACGCGAAATTAACCTTTGTTTAGTTCGCTCATATATCTTAACTATAACACATTTTTTCGGGGATGCAAATCCCTAAATTTGTCTGCGATATGCAAAACCTGCGTATTTGTGGGCCAGTGACCTCGATTCTCTTGTGTACGCCAGTTATCGAGAAATTTCAACCACTCGACATCGTCGTCGGTGTATCTGTTCAGGTAGCTCAAAGCGTTAGCTTTGTTACTACTCCTGTCATTTGTGTTGTCGATTCCATTCGACATTATTAAAAACTACTTTCAGGTTCGGTGCAATCGCGGGTTTAATTCCAACAAACCTTTTTTACCATTATCCGCATTGTAATAATACTCGCAACCATTTTTCAGTTTATCTGTGCAGGATTTTGTCTTGCCGTGTATGCAATCTTTACAGTCATATTCCCCCTCGTGGTTTTTCATCAAAGCAATCGACCTGTTACGCCGCCTGTCAGCCTTAGCCTGCATCGTTTTTTTAATAAAAGCGGATTTCTGTTCAGGGGATTGGTTATGATACCACTTCCGGCGTTCAGTCACAGTCATTGATTTTGACCGTTTTTTTGCCACGATAATCTCCTTTTTATAAATATCACTTTCAAGAGATATTAAATCAAAGCCTTACTCTTAATTCTCTATCTCTTCGACAACCCACATCTTTGTATATAGATGGTTATATGGCTTTTTGGGGAAAAGAACACTGGAAGTGATTTTACCAAGAATGAAAAATCTGTAAAGCTATTTTTTTTATTAGCATATACCATCTTGTGTGTATGGTGTGGTTATATGAACAAAAACATACCACATATAGTAGGTTGGCCCCATTAAAAAAATTATTACATATCTTCAATTTTCTTGTAAATGCAACTAAGTTGCAAAAGCGGTTCTGATTAACAACGCCCATATACTATATATTGTGGTTTTATATAAAAAATAAGACAGAATATACTATATGTTGTGGTTGTGTGTGTTATTGTTTTTTAAGAAACCGGGTAGAGATAGGCTCGAAACGCCAACTCACTGGGGCAAATTTCCGCAGATAACCTTTGGGCCGCCGAGAATCTATTGCCGAGACATAACCAGCACTGGTAGTTAGGCAAGTCTGTGGATTGTCCGCCGCCGGTATCTCGTAGTTAATTTTGGGCGTTGGCAGCCGGTAGGCGTTAAACTTGTCATTGGCTTTTGGTAGCCACTTGTTGTTCGGTGTCCCTGGTGGCATTTTCATTCCCTTCTAATTCTTTTGTAATCTGTTCACAATAAAACGGGCTTATTTCGATGCCGATACAATCTCGGTTAAGCCGCTTACAAACTCTATTGACGGTTCCGGTTCCGGCAAACATATCAATCACCAAATCACCCTCGACCGTGGAGAATTTTATCATCCGTTCAATCAGGGCTTCGGGATGTTGGTTTATATGCCATTTTCGTTTTTCTTTGAACGTGCCACAAACGCGGGGGAAATCCCAAACATCGTCTGGTACGCGGCCTGCGGGATTAGCTCGTTTGTCGTGGTAGAGCGTTTGTCGTTTAGATGGCTCTCGAATAGCATCGGGGTACAATTTTGCCCCCTGATTCATTATGCGCAAAATTGGACGGTATCCATTGCCACAATCATTGTTATTATGCTGTCCAAATGTAAAACGCCAGATAAACAAACGTGTATCGCCGCAGCCTTTGGCGTGAAACAAAGTCTCAATGAGATATTTGTGATATATACTAAACCATACCATCTCCGACAAACTGGTAGCTAATTCTAACCAACGGAATAACTTTTCGCAGTATTCAGAATATGGTATCTTGTCAACAAACCCGTTATATTTCAGCCCCAAATTGTCAGGCGGGTCTGCAAATATCATTTTCGCTTTCGGTAATGTTGGTAGAATTTTAAGGCAGTCGCCCTGTATGATTTTGTTCATAGCCCGTTCCCTTCTATTAGAAACCTAATGTAACATGCTCATATTTTCGGCATTGCAGTTTGGTTTGTAAAACAAAATCCGGCAAGATTTTGAAAATATATGAGATTTATTTTAAGTAGCGACTTCGCCCTGCCGATCAAGGAGGCCGCGTCATTATTGCGATTTTAGAAGTTACTACTACTCGGTTTTTTGAAGATATTTTGGGCTATTTTGCAAAAACTACCACAAGTCTTTATGTAGCAAGGAATAAAAATCTTTTGGGTACATAGGGTTTTTCTAAAGATTTTCCTTGCGTTGTCCGATGTATAGTATATACTTTAAGAAAAGTAAATAAATAGGATTCAATTATGAGCCGTCACAGAATAGTAACCGAATTAGCAACGCACACAGGGCCACTGGTGGCACGCATATCAAGCTTGACGGCTCGAATCCTCACTGGTGGCCCATATTTTTTTAAGGCAGGATAAAAATGATTGTAATAAAATCACAAAAAGATTTTGAAAAGTTTTGGGACAAAAAACGGAATGTTTACTATATTGGTTCAAATGTTGAGTTTGAAGTTTCTATTGATACGCCTAAATCAATAATATGTGAAAAATCTTTATCTATCGAGGCCGGAGAGTATATCGAGGCCGGAGGGTATATCAAGGCCGGAGAGTATATCGAGGCCGGATGGCATATCAAGGCCGGATGGTATATCGAGGCCGGAGGGTATATCAAGGCCGGAGGGTATATCGAGGCCGGAGAGTATATCAAGGCCGGAGGGTATATCGAGGCCGGAGAGTATATCGAGGCCGGAGGGTATATCAAGGCCGGAGGGTATATCGAGGCCGGAGAGTATATCAAGGCCGGATGGTATATCGAGGCCGGAGGG
>Ga0265297_10001862_pt1 | contig 46277 bp, 72 predicted proteins | sample Munlanlwell13791_FD_192502 | JGI IMG/M metagenome (GOLD analysis project Ga0265297, IMG submission 192502) | Leachate microbial communities from a municipal landfill in Southern Ontario, Canada - Leachate well 137-91 | ecosystem: Engineered > Solid waste > Landfill > Unclassified | place...
GTATGTCAACAGCAAGACGGGAGCTTACTGATGATCTACCCACACCGCACCATGATCGTCCCTGACGCCATCGTCGCCACGGTACGCGCTCTCGCTGACAATTTCGGCCCGTCTGCATCGGGTATGTGGACTACACCGCTATCCGCCGATGGAAACCTGCCCGCATCACACTGGATTTCAAGCGGATTGATCGGCGATGACTTCGCAGCCATCATGCCATTCAGCCACTTTGTTGATGATGCGTGGGTAACTGATCCTTACGATCCAGCATCATTTGTTGCCCTTGCCGAATCCTCTGGTATCACGCCGCCACCTGTTGAAGCGATTCAGCAGATCATGAGCATGGTCGATGTGTCGGATCAGGATGCGTTTACTGCGATGGCGAGGATGGGTTTACAACTGGTGCAAACGCCATGAAACTACTCATCGCCATCCTCACCATAGCCCTGTCCGGCTGCGCTATCACGCGCTCGCCGGCAAGTGACGCGGCGGTTACTGATGTGGCATCAACAGGGCTTGGTATTGCGCTGGGAGCAGCGGAGGCGAACCCTATCGGCTTGGTGACGATCCCGCTCAAGCTCGCTCTGCTTAACCATGCAGAAACATTGCCGGAGGGCGAAAAGCAGGAAGCGCAAACCACTTTATCAGCCCTTTGGAACGGTGCGGCTGTGAACAACGTCTGTACCGTGGCAGTGATCGTCAGCGGCGGTGCGGCATCGCTGCCATGCCTGCTGGTTGGCGGTGCTTACGGGGTGTGGGAATACACCAGCACCAAGGCCAATCAGATGCAGGCTGAGTTTGCGGCTTTGTGTATTCAGGCTCGACAAGAGACACCAGGCATGAAATGTTTTTATAAGGGGCAGGCGTTATGAAGCTGCACGATGACTGGCGATTCCTGCTTAAAAAGAGCTGGGCGGTGCGCTGGGCTGTGCTGGCTGGCTTGCTATCAGGCGCTGAGGTGATTCTGCCGCTGTTCGTTGACTCGATGCCGCGCATGATCTTTGCCGGGCTGTCGATGTTTGCCACCATGGGCGCTATCTGGGCGCGGATTCTGGTGCAGCCAAAGGATGGGCTGTGAACATCCCACGTAAAGCCATCGCCGGATTGACTCTGAGCGCAGCCGCGCTATTTGGGCTGGCAGTAGAAGAGTATTACAGCAATAACGCAGTGATACCAACGAAGGGAGACAGACCTACCCTTGGTTTTGGCTCAACTTTTCACGAGGATGGAAGCCCGGTAAAGATGGGAGACACCACAACTCCAGTGCGGGCGCTGGTCATGATGAAAGCGCACATTGACAAAGAAGAAGCCTCATTCATCAAGTCGCTGCCAGGTGTCGAACTGCACCAAGGGGAATACGACCTCTATATGAAGTGGGTTTACCAATACGGCACGGCGAACTGGTGGAACTCATCCATGCGCCGAAACCTGCTGGCAGGCAGCTACACCGCCGCTTGTGACTCTCTGCTGCTGTACCGATTCGCGGCCGGCTACGACTGCAGCACCCTGATCAACGGCAAGCCGAATAAACGCTGCTATGGCGTGTGGACACGGCAACTTGAGAGACACGCGGCGTGCGTGGCACTTCAATGATCCTCCCATTTTTGCCGTCCCTCATCGTTGCCGGTTTTACTGCTGTAGCCGGTTTCGGGTTGGCGTGGCAGTTACAGGCAGACAACATCACGCAACTTAAACTGGAGCAAACAAATGAACGACTGGCCCAACAACGTGCAGCTCACCAAGTCAAGGAACGTCAACTTGACGCTGTCGTCAAGGCTCAAAATAACGCGGCGACTCGTACAGCTGCGTTGCGTAGGGAGTCTAACGATTCTCGTACTGCTGCTCAGCGGTTGCTGGACCAATCCGCCGATTCCTTGCGAGCCGCTTCCACCAGCCTCGAGGCCTGCACTACAACAGCCGCTGCCCTCAGTGTCATATCAAATCAGTGTACAACAAGATATTCAGAGCTGGGAGAAAAAGCTCAGGGACACGTCAGCGACCTCCAAACAATGATCGAGGCATGGCCTCAGTAAAGGAATAATTATGACGGCTCCAAGTAACAACACTCCAATTTCAATTATCAATGACGCTTACTTTGATGCGGGCCTGACTCAGGAAGGGCAGGTGCCTAACTCCGAGCAGATCGTTATGGGAATGCGGAAGCTGACAGACATCATCAACCTCTTTCAGACACAGGGGTTGAAGCTCTGGCTGCTGGAAGACCATCCGATTACACTGACTGCCGGGACGGGAACTTACACCCTAGGCCCGGCAGGGACGGTGGTGATGACGAAGCCACTCAGGGTTATTGATGCTTATTACGAAGATGTGAATCACATCCGGCGGCCACTCGTTCCGTTGAGCTGGAATGACTACACCCGTTTGAGCCAGATCGTTCAAAGGGGCCAGATCAATTCATACTTCGTCGATAAGCAGCAGACGCAGTTGAGCGTGTTCTTCTGGCTTGTGCCAGATGCTAATGCTGCGACTGGGCAGGCGCATCTAGTCCTGCAAAGGCAGGCGACTAACTTCATCAACCTGAACGAGACGGTTAACTTTCCTGTCGAGTGGAGAATCGCATTACGTTGGGCATTAGCAGATGAACTGGCAACGGGCCAGCCTCAGGCTATCATGGACAGATGCCAGCAACGAGCGATTGCCTATCGTACGATGCTGGAAGACTGGGACGTGGAAGACGCTCCTACGCGCTTCACTCCAGACTCTCGTAGCCAGTATGCAACCGGAGCCTTTAGATAATGCCACAAGCTCAATCAGTTGTCTTGCCACAACGCCTCCCTCTGGTTGTTGAGCCAGCGAATCGGGACGAGACTTCGTTGAAAGATGCGAAGCTCCTTAACGGTTACGTTGAGTTCAATGATAAGGAGAAAGAGTACTGGGTCTATAAGCGTCCAGGGATGCTGCAATATGGCGTGACTCAGGTCGGTGTAGGGCTAGGCGTGTACAACTGGCAGGAGAAGATTTACGCTATATTCGGAGCCAAACTCTACGAAGATGGCGTAGAAATTGGAACTGTAGACGCATTGCACGGAGTCTACCAGTGGTCGCAGGCACTCGGAGATACACCACGTTTGCAGTTAGGAAACGGCTTTGCTGCATATAACTGGGACGGGACGACGCTCACTGAAATCTCGACCCTCTCCATCATCACCGCAGGGGACTTTATCACTGGCGTAGAGTACACAATCTTGGTTCCGGGTACTACGAATTTCACTTTGATCGGCGCAGCGGATAGTAATATAGGGACGGTATTTACTGCCACGGGTCCTGGTACAGGCGACGGAACCGCTACGACTACGTCGAATTTTCCCGCAAGCTTTGTTAAGGGATGGGCCTACCTCGATGGAACGACCTATGTCATGGGCACAGATGCTTACATTCACGGCTCTGACACGATTGTAGGTATGAATCGGCCAGATCTGTGGACAGACTTACTCAACACGATAGGCGCACAGATTGAGCCCGATCGTGGCGTGTGTCTAGCGAAGCAGCTTGTCTATGTGCTCGCACTGAAAGAGTGGTCAACGGAAGTTTTCTACGACGCACAGAATCCTGTAGGAGCAAGTCCCCTAGCGCCAGTGCAAGGGGCGAAGATCAATTATGGCTGTGTCAGTGCCGATACAGTGCAAGAGGTTGATGGAGTACTGCTCTGGCTAGCGACGAACCGTTCTTCCGCTTCGCAGGTTATTCTGGTAGAGAACCTTAAACCAATGGTGGTTTCGACGAAGGCGATCGAGCGCTTGCTCGGGGAGGCGGACTTTACCTCCATCGCCTCCTTCAGTCTCAAGTACGAGGGCCATCGGTTCTATGGACTGACACTGAAGAACAACAACCTCACACTCGTCTATGACATGACGGATAAGATGTGGAGTCAGTGGACAGGGCCTACAGGTAATTACTTTCCCATCGTCGCCAGCAGCTACCTGCCAGGAGCTGGTCGTGTATTGCAGCATGAGACGAACGGGAAGCTGTACAAGTTCGATTCAGACTACACTTCCGATGATGGGGAGATGATCACGTTTGATCTGTACACGCCTAACTTTGACGGCGGTGTTCGCAGGCGGAAGCAGATCACTATGATGGAGTTCGTCGGAGACCGGACTGTCGGGAGTGTCCTGCAAGTCCGTTTTAATGACTCCGACTATATTGCAGATAAGTGGACAAACTTTCGCATCGTAGATATGAATGTAGCTAAGGCAGTCTTGCCTAACTGTGGAACCTTCCTCCGTCGAGCTACGCACATTCGTCACGCCTGCAACTCACGCCTTCGTATTCAGGCAGTTGAACTGCAAATGGACATTGGAACACTCTGATGGCTGCGACAAAATTTCAGCCGCCTCCGACCTATGCAATGCCGGTCATTGAAGATGTACGGACTAAGTCTCTCGTCTTCAACCCCATCTGGCTTAAATGGTTTCTTGACCTGAGTCAGAACCTCGGCAGTGGTGGCGCAGGGGGCGGGACTGTTATAAGCGTCACTGCCGGGGCAGGTCTAGACGGCGGTGTGATTACGGATACTGGAACTGTCAGCCTCAAGAACGTAGGCACGGCGGGGACTTATAGTAGAGTTACGACTAATCAGTACGGGCAAGTTACTTCCGGCACTTCGGGCCTGAGTGTGACGATCACAACTGCGTCTATAAGTGTGACTGGAAGCACTGGCAGCATGACCTTTACTGGCGGAATACTTACAGCGCAAACACAAGCTACATAAAGGAACTCGATGGACACGTTAAAAACTTGGGTAGAAGAAGCAGCTTATCGGAAGACTCCTGTGCAGGAAGAGCACTCGATTCGCATCGCGTTGCTTGAACAAGCGATGCAGAATCTTGCGAAGGAACTGCGCGGCATCAATGGAAACATTTCAAAACTGATTTGGATTGCCGTGACAGCTGTGGGGCTGGCAGTGGGACGTTTCATTATCAGCGGCGGCCTGAACGTCTAATAAAGGAGAATTGATATGAGCTATGGATCAGATACTTATGGCGGTGCTCCTGAGGGTGTGGGAGGCGGGGATTTTGGCGGCGGCTACGCAGGCGGTGGTGGGACTGACTACGGCCTGGGAACAGGGACACAGCAGGGGCTGAATGTTGGCTATGATGACAGTCAAGGATATGGCTTCAACACAGGTACGGATGCTGGATTTAACCCAGGTGGATATGACATCGGCGGGGGCCTTGGCTATGGGCAGGGGATTGGCCAGGATGCTAACTATGGAATGAATTACGCAGACTTCTCCTTCGGGTCTATGGGAGAACTCGGCCAGGGTCTGCAAGCGAATCCAAATCCAAACTTCGGTCCGATGGGGTTTAGCCAGCCGCTTGGGGTCTCGGCTACTAACACGCCTTTTACACGACAGGAAGAACCCGGTTTCTGGGGATCAAAAGCGCAAAAGGCGCTGAGTTTCCTCGCAGGTTTTCACCCGGTAACCGCCGGGATAAATGCTGTAGCCGGAGTACTTAATTCGCAAGACCCTGTTAAGGCAGGCATTCAAGGATTGCTTGGACAAATCAGTGGCATTCCTGGCATGGTAGCGCAGACGGCCTATGGCGCGTATAACTCCAAAGACCCTGCTGGTTACGTCGGTAATACGGCTGCAATGACAGGTGCAGGATTCCTCGGAAGTACCATTGGCGGAGCGCTAGCAGGCTCAGTGGGGGCTAAACTTGGTTCAGAGGGAATGCGAGGATTAGTAGGAGATAACATGAGTCGTGACACTGGCGTTTATGGGGATGTAAGTCCTATGGCAGAAGGGCAGGCACAAGCTCGGGCAGCTATGGCTCGGGAGGGCAGTGGCCCGCAGGGAGGCATGGGCGGCAGGAACTGGACGGATACTCTTATGAGTCTGGGGACGGGTTTGTATGGGATGTATAAGTCAAATCAGCAGCAAGAACTCGCACGACAAGCTGTTGGCGGGTCGGCTCCCTGGACAGCTTCTGGGGGTAGTGCACTCGCAGGCGCGGAATTGCAACGTGTCCTGAAAGGGGACTTGGCTAATGATCCTGGATTTAAACTGGCTCAGCTATCCGCCGCCCGAGCCAGCTCGCAGCAACCCGGGGGCTTCGCAGCCTCCGCGGCAGCTAACGCGGCCTTGAAGTATCAGATGGAACGGATGCAGGCTCTTGGTGCTCCGGCAGGCGTAGGGTTTAGCCCGGCGTCTGGATACCAGTTAGGATTGCAAGGGGAACGGGATGCTGCCGAGACGGCGCGGCAAGCTATGGGAAACATTAACTTCGGCGTGGCTGGAGGCGGTGGTACGCGGGAAGCTAGCATTCCACCGTATCTGCAAAAGTGGCTGATTGAGCAAGGCATGGGGGGTGGTCCAAATGGCTGATTTCTTCGGCGCCCAGGGAATCATTGCAGCACGGGAGCTGCAAAATGCGAATCTTCTCACGGGACTTAACGCTCAGAAGATGCTTGGTGACATTGCTATGCAGCCGCTGGAGATGCAGGATAAGCAAGCACTTGTGAGGACGCATCAGGCACAGGCGGATGAGGCAGCTTCAGCTGTGGAGTCAGCCCGGCAAACACGCCAGTTGCAGATGCGGTTTCTAGAAAGCCAGCAGGAAGATGCGGCCAGGCGGCAGATGTCTGAAGCGGCTGCAGGGCAAGGGAAGATTGCAACGGTGGGAGATCTGCCAGTAGGCGGGTCGATTGTCAAGGCTTCGCAGGCAGATGAACTGGAGAGGTATCTGGAGTTCACGAAGGGAGCCCTTCCACTGGATCAGCAGGCGAAGCTTCGTGGGGATATTGCAGGGATTAAACAGAAAGAAGCAGCGGCGGCTTCGAGTCAGGCGAGTGCCAGCCTGAACGAACACAAACAACGTGTGCAGCAATTTGAACTTATCGGGAATATCGCAGGAGCTGCGGGGGCGAGCGAGGCTAACTACAGGGCGGTTATGATGAGCCCTCAGCGACAGTTGCTCCCACGGGAACTTACAGGGAACTGGAGGACTGACGCTCCGGTACTGCGGGCGATTGAGATGGCAAGTCAGGACTCGATCAAGCGAGCTGGTCTTGCAAGGGAGCAGCAGGACTCGGAGTCGAAACGGCGGCTGGACGAGGCGCGAAGGGCAGAGGCTGTCGCGCGGGGGGACAATCTCAAGGTGCAGGGGAAGACGCTGAAGAGGGACTACGAGCAGCAGACTAAGACCGGGGGGAAATACAGTCCCGAGGCACTTGCGTTGAAGAAGGCGCAAACGGAGAACTTGATTAGTCAGCGACAGGCACGCGACGCAGAGACCTACCCGTTATTACCTTTAACAGAGAAGGGTGTAGATATAGGGCAAGTCTACACAGCGGCTAACGGGAAGTTGGTAAGGGTAGTGGGACTGAGGGAGGACGGCAAACCTCGTCTGGAGGCCTACGATAATCCCGCTGACCTTGGTGGTGCTGACACCGAAGGAGATCTTAATGACGAATGAAATTTCGTGGGAAGAGGCTACTGGGCAACAAACTTTAGTAGCCCCGGCTAATGCTTCTGGTAATGGCAGGGAAGTCTCCTGGGAAGAGGCAACCGCAGCTGGCCCTGCGCAACCCAGTTTATGGGAACAGGCTAAGACTGCTTTTACCGGCGTTAATGAAGTTCTTCAGCGTCCTGCGACTCCGGTCATGTGGGGAGGGGAGGTGAGGGGGCAAGCCCAGAAACCCCCGCTTCGTGGGGATCGTGCGCTGAATCAGTTCGAGCAGGAGATTAAGGCACTATCGAATATGCTTGTGGGAATTCCAGGCGGAGCCACAGGCGTCGCAATGGACATTGGCTCGAGGGCTAGTTCGCTGGCCATTGGTGAAGATGCCAAGGCGGCAGGCGTTCGGGCCAGGGCTACGGCAGAGAATACGAATGCCCTGTGGGGGAAGGTCACGGGGGCGCTGGGGCTGACGCAAGATGCCAGTGGGTCGAAGATTGAGGAGTGGATGGGCAAGGGGATGGAGTGGTCAGATGTGCAGGGAGCGCAAGCCGAAGCAGCTACGGGCGGTGTCGTGTCAAAGGAGACTGTACAGTCCGTCCGGGATACTCTGCTGAATGCGCTTGGAGTACGCGGGCTGAGTCCTAAGGGAATTGTTAAAGGGCGCGCTCCGAAGCCGGGGGAAGGGACAGCTGATGCACTGAGTGCGGATGCAGCCATTCGGGAGTCAAAGGTACGAGTGGCCGAGTCTGCCGCGACTAAGGCAGTAGAAGAGGTCGCCGCAGGGAAGGCGAAGGCTGAGACAGTCCAACGGGTTTATGAGCAGGCGATTAAGAACCGGACGCCTCTTGAAGATGCCTGGGCAGGGAAAGCTCCGAAGGCTGAGGCAGGATCGAGTCCTGCCTGGGAAGGGATGGTCAGAGGGTTGGTGGAGGAGCCGAAGCCAGTTCCGGAAGGCCCAGGACTGACTCCGAAGACCCGGCTGGCTGAGCCGACCGTGATTGGTGCTGCACCGGATCTGGTAGAGTCGGGCATCTCGAAACTCCGCGAGGGCAAACTGATCTCGACGCCGGAGGCCAAGGCCATCCGTGCGCTCAAACCCCTGCCTGACCAAGGCGTGATCGTAGGGCCGAATGGGAAGCCTTACTTCCAACGCGGTGCGGTTGACCCTTCGTTGCTGAAGGTACTTGGACTCATGGGTGTAGGGGCGGTGGCAGGGACGGCACTTTATAACTGGTGGCAATCTTCGGGTGGATTATCCGGGGATAATGCGCGCGATGTTGGGCTGGGAACTGGCGCAGCTCTTGCTGCTCTTGTAGCTGGTAAGGGCCCTGTTGGTAAATCCGCTCAGTTAGGAGCTATCGTGTTACGCAAATCCCCTACGATCTTTGACAAGATGTCTGCGCCGGAGCTGGTCGCCGCGATGAAAGCAGGCGGGAAGGAAGCGGAGGGAGCGGCTCGAGCTATCCATGACGCTACTCGGACGAAGTTAGAACGCAGTCTTTACTCCTTCAAAGATAAGATTGATGTTGAAGATGTGGTACAGGAGGTTTATAAGAACACTTTCCAAGCCATGTCGGAAGGGAAATTTAGAGGAGATTCTGCCCTTGATACTTATATGTACAGGACGGCGCAAAATCTAGCCTTAAACGCTGCGCGGAACCGTAAGACCACACCTGAGTACACGGCTAAGTCTGCGCTTGAGGGCCCTGACGGTGAAGTCACAGACATTGCAGAGACCCTGTCTAGCGAAGGAACTCGCTCCCCGGAGGAGATGCTGAACAACCAGCAGATGATCGGGAAGATGCAGGCGGCGATTGAGAAGCTTCCTGAAGATCAGCGGAACGTGTTTGAGATGGCAGAGATAGATGGGATGCCGTATGAAGATATTGCAACACAACTAGATATTCCCATTGGTACAGTACGCTCGCGGTTGGCGCGTGCTAGGGATAATTTACAACAGTCTCTCAGAGCCTATAAACCCGAACGGCAGAGCGGGAAGGTGGATCAGGGATTACTTGAGACCGCAGGCTTAGCAGCCGGAGGCGCGCTACTCGGGGCAGGCTTGGCAGATGACGGCAGCAAAGGTGCCATTGTCGGGGCACTAACTGGGCTTATTGGGAAGGGACTTTACGGTACAGCTCCCGGACGCGCTGCGGTAATGCGTGGAACGACGCGCCTGTCCGAGGTACTGCCCGAACTTCGCAGGGCTACGCGAGATATGGAAGTTGCAGCAAGTAAAGAAGTCTCAGCGGCAAGCGAGGCTATTTCTTCTTTTATTAAACCCGCAAAGGCCCTGTCGAAGGAACAGTATGCGAAGTTAGACGCAGCTTACTCGGCCGCAGACCCCGTCGAGCTGAAGGCTGCGATGCAAGGTGCGCCAGAACTCGAGGCCGGTTATACTAAGGTTCGTGAATTTCTTCGGAAGACTGAGACGACTTTAAAAAGTTTTGGTAGGTTTAAAGAAGGGATTCCAGACTACCTTCCTTTGATGGTAAAGGATTACAAGGGGCTGATGGAAGTACTGGGGCAAGAGGTTAAGATCGGTCTGGACAAGTACCTGAGTAACGCTAACCTGAAGTCGCTGAAGGAGCGCGGAACAGGACTGAATGAGGTGGAGAAGTCCCTGTTGGTGAATGATTATTTGATTAGAGACCCTGCGACTTCATACCTGCCGGGCTTCGCTAAGCATCGGCGGCTGAAGATGACTGATGCAACGCGGCCATTCTATCACACGATGGAGGACGCCCTGATCCATTACGCTCACGCTGCGGTGGAAGATATTGCCGAGGCTAAGTTCTTCGGGAAGGATCTACGAACTAGCAGGCGTGACGGGCAGCAGTACACCAATTTAGACAACTCAATCGGCGCCTTCACTCACCGGGCTATGGAGGAGGGACGGATGACGCCGGAGCAAGCGGTGGAAGTTCAAGCTGTTCTGCGCGCTCGGTTCGGTAAAGGAAAACAGGCTCCCTCCGGCTGGTTACAGGATGTACGAAACGTCTCGGGCGTAGCGTTACTTGGACAGGTTGGATCAGGCTTAATCCAGACCTCGGAAGGACTGCTGTCTACTTACCATCACGGGATTCGTCCTGCGGTAGAAGCTGCTGGAATGCTCATTACACGAAAGGGGATTAAACCCTCCGAGTTCGGGCTGGCTAACCACGTTATTGAAGAGGTAATCGGAAAGCGCCCTACGGGGCAGGCATTGAGTCTTGTACTTAAAGCTAACTTGCTTGCAACCCTTGACCAGTTGGGGATGTCGCAGAACCTGACTGCTAGCTTCGTTAAAAACAGACGGCTTGCTGAAACTCCAGCAGGACAAGCGAAGCTAACGGAGAAGTGGGGCGCTGACTACGGCCCTGACATGCCACAGTTGATTAGGGAATTGCAAGCATCTTCGACAAAGTCTCGTACACCACTGGTTGACTCGCTGCTGTATCAGGAACTGTCTGACGTTCGCCCGACCTCACGGATGGAGGCGACTGAACTGTACAACGCCCACCCGAATGCTCGGATGATGTATCATCTGAAGCAGTTCATGCTAACTCAAGCCGATGTCATGTACAGGGATGCGTTTAAGAAGATCAAATCCGGAAATCCTAAGCAGGTGGCGGTAGGGCTGAAGAACCTAGCGTTATATTCAGCAGCACTATCAGTCGCCGTGATCCCCTCGGACGCGATTAAGAACTGGGTTATGGGGCGCGGATTGAAGCTTGATAAGATTGACTACGTGGATAATTTCATTAGAAACTTTGGGCTATCTCGTTATACTTCAGATAAAATCATGGCAAGTAAGACTCCGGGGGAAGCTGTAATCACAGCAGGAGAAAGGATGCTTACACCACCTGCTTTTAGCGTAGGAAAAACTTTAATGAAAGGTGTCAGTGACCCGAAGGAGTTAGCTCCACTCGTCCCTCTTGGCGGTAGGATTGCTTACAACAGGTACCTCGGAGGGAACGAGAAGGCAGCGACAAGGGAGAAAGCCCAAGCTCGTATTGACCTTCGTGATGCCAGTGAAGAACGCAACCCCGCACTTAAAGCAGCTCGTCTACGGAAGGCGGAGCGCGCGAAGAAGAAAGCTGCACGTAACTCAAGGAGTGGATCATGACAGGTAAAGCTGATTTTTGGACGGCGGGAGACTGGAACGCAGTCTGTTACGAGTGCGGCAGGAAGAGGAAGGCCTCAACACTCAAGCGTAATTGGCAAGGATACTACGTTTGCGCAGAGCACTGGGAACCTCGCCAGCAGCAGGACTTCGTACGCAGCGTCCCTGACGTTATTACTCCTCCGTGGGCGCAGCCACCTTCTGACACTTTCCGCATGATCTGCTCTCCCGCAGGTCGTCAGGGAGTCGCAGGACTAGGGGAAGCTGGATGTGCTATCACTGGCCTTGATCTTTCAATCCGTTAATTTAAGGAACAATTATGACTTCAACTGTTTTTGTAGATAAGAGTACTGTCATCGAGGCCGACTGGCTTCAAGATGTCAATGACCACGTTTACGCTCCGCCTGCCCCGCCTGTGGACGGGACGTTAGGGGGGCTGACAATTGGCAGTATCACACTGGATTCGACCACCCCACTTGCAAAGATCACGACAGTTGACACCAACCCCCTGGGCTGGAGCGCCGACATTGGGACGATGTACGTAGAATTCGACATTACTTTTAACGGCTATTTTGCAGCGAATCCTAACGGTCACATGGCCGTTGTGACTCGTTGCAACACAAGCGTGATTGAAACCTCCGTTCAGGGCCAGGGTATTGCAATCGGGAATGCGACTGGATTCCCTGCTTACCCCAACACGCTTAATCCGACAGTGTTGCTGGAGACCTGGATGAATGCGCCGCTGGTCGCGCCAGTAGGGAGTTACACCTACCCGAACAGTGAGACCGCCAGGAGCCTGGGGTTGCAGGATAACGTCCCCTACAAGATCGGCATTTCGTCCAGCAAGGCAGATGACGGAAATCGTTATATTCGCTACAGGCTCTGGTCAGTGGAAAGCTACGGGGAGTTTAAACTCCAGCGAGACACCGGAGACGTGCTGGACTTTAACGTCTGGGCCGACTTGACGCAGAGCGGGCTGACGTTCGGGTATGTTTTCAGCTCTGACCTGTACCCCTGGTCTATTGACATCACTAACTTGCGAGTCGTATGGGGGCCATTCGAGAAAGCCTCGTCAGACCTAACCTACACCCTGTCACGCTATGGTGCGCAGATGGAAGGGGACTTGGAATTCATTGGCCTTGGCCGCAGGATTCTGGTCCCCGATAACGCAGGGCCGTCGCTGGTAGACTCGCTGACCGTGCAGGCTAGTGTGTTGAACGCCGCCACGACGTTGGTTTTTAAGCCGAACGGCACCGCAAAGATTGCAAACGTAATCTTCTCCAATGATGGAGCTTCCGATACAGCTTATCAAGCACTTGTCGTCGGGGCAGAGGAGACGCGGACAGCAATCAAGAGTTTTAATCTAGGCCTTACAAACCTGGACATTGATATTGAGGTTGGCCTGGGTAATAAGGTTGCATCATTCGATGACGTAGGCGTCTCTTTGCCTGCCGCGATGCGTTTAGGAGTTGCTTATAACGCCGGACCTTCCCTACTAACCTCGACTTTCATCCAGTCCACCACTCCGAATACGCCTACGAATCTCGTAGTGAAGCCGAACGGATTCGCCAGTACTGCTACCTTGATGTTCTCAAATAACTCAACGTCGGATACTGTTTACGACTCCTTAGTTATTGGGGTGACTTCGACGGAAGCAGTGTTGTCAACTCTGACTGCAGGCGGGGGGACTGCTTTGGACATAGCTCTAAAGCCCGGTGGCGTGGTTACAGCTACTATCACTCCAACGGGTATCAAGATGTTCGCAGCAACAAAGACCATCGGCGTCGTGATTGGCTGGTCAACTAACTTAACTTCTTGGGGAGGTACTAACGCAAACACTTATTCAACCACTGCGAACATAAGCGTAGACTCAAGCTGCGCTGTCGGAACGATTGCAGGCATTATTGGAGGAACGTACAGTGCAGCAGCAATTGAGACTGTCGTACGACCTCTCTGGTGTATGCTGTCGTTCCTTGTTAAAAACCTTCAGGATAAAAAAGTAATATGATTTACATAATTCACTTCACCCAGGAGCAACTGGGCATCATTGACCAAGCTCTGCAACAATTGCCTTATAAGCTAGCAGCTCCCATGATTGATCATGTTAATAAGGAGATTCAGGCCAGTCTTCTTGCGGCGGCGGAAGCTGTGAAGGAGAAACTTGAATGAGTTATGTTTATGCCCCGCTGATCGGGCTACTGGTAGGACTGCTGAGTCTTACCTGCCCGGTGCTCACGCTCTTCGCGCTTCCTTTTGTACGCTGGGACGCGGAGGCTGATGAGGAAGGTGTGATCAGGGGGGATCTCCCCGCTTGGCTCAGCTGGCTATCTACCCCTGACGAACGACTGCCCGGCGGGATGTACGAAGCTGCGCATAAGGAACTGTATCTTAAATATGGTAAGTGGGTGGCTAGCTGGTACTGGCTAGGGGTTCGTAATCGCCTGTTCGGGCTATCCGGGCGGCTAGGAATACCAGCGGAGGAATTCATCCCTGATGTACGAGGCTGGTATAGGAAGGGACGAGTATGGCAGTGGAGTACTCAGCTCGGAGTTACCCGCTTTGTCGTAGGCTACCAAGTGTACAGGCCGCTGAAAGGCGAACTTTACGCAACGCCTGTGTTTTCAATTAAGCTGAGGATGTAATGATTTGCGCGAATTATTTTAACATAACACGCGCAAACTTTTACATTACTGTGTCAGGCGTGATGATACCTCTCTTGGGAGCGGCCTGAACTGCCGTAGCTTGCAGCATAATCCCCTGAGCAGTCGATACCATCTTGAGCTGGCCTGAGTTCAAGCACCCTTGAAGAATCCCCTCGAAGTCCCGGAAGTCCGGGAAGTAGAGGTGGATCATCTTGTAAGCTTCGTGGTAAGGGACAGACCCCTTGCGTGTGACGAAGTCGATGAAGCGCTCTGCTTGCATTGAGTCCTCAGTACGACCGATGCGCGAGAAGACTCGTGGCATATCTTGTTCCAAGTCCTCCAGCATCGTGTTAGCAAGCTGGAGGTCTTCCACCCCAATGAGTAAGTCAGCGGAACGGGAAGCGCTCAGTACCATTGCGACCTTGTGCATATGAGTCTGCTTACGGGCGGCGTAACCCTCCAGCATCTGATCATCCATGCGGGACGAGGCGGTTTCCCAGAAGTTCTTATACCAGTCCTTCCCCCAGGCACGGGCAGCGGGGGAGATCTTGAACTGGCCTGTGAGCATGGCGATCTGTTCGAGGTCTTGGATTAGCATAGTCTTTAAAGTTTCGTCTCCCTTGGATACTTCCTCGTCAACGTAGGCAACGTAACGCTCCTTGGTGTCACCATAGACAAAGAGGCAACGGGAGGAGAGACCGCCGCCAATCATAGCCTGGGGCATGTTGTCAGCGATCCAATGCGGGGTAGTGCCAGCTTGCAGATTGATCCACGGAGCTTCGACGACATCGTTGCCCGACATCTTCGTGATCTTTTCGTAACTGCGTTTCCCGTCCCAGAGTTCGATCAGGAGGTTAATCATCTCCTTGTCTTGCAGGTTAAGCAGAGAGCCTAGCTCTGACGCGACGAGGGTCAGAGGAGACATCGGCACCCACTCTCCTTGGTACTCGAAGGACTCCGAGGCCGCTGCGAAGGCCGTGACTAGGGCCTGCCAGGTGATAGCGTTCGGCCCGAACTTGATTCCCGGGACTTGCTTGAGCAGGTCGGTGGAGATGTCGATAGTGGTGGACTTGGCCACGATGCCGGGGGGAGCTACGAATATGATGTAGAAACTGGGATACCAACTGAACCGTTTCATGTCAATCCAGACACGGCGACGCAGGCATCCGGCTACTGTGCCCACAGCGCTCCAGAAGTGCATTCGCTTGGGAGCCTCAGTGACTGACGCGTACTCGAGGTAGGCTGGGATCCAGTCTTTAAAGTGACGGGTCATGATAGTTGTATCCTCAATTCAGCTTTTACTCGCTGTAGGCACGCCCAGGCAGCTTGTGGAGTATCACCCCAACCTTTCGGTGACACGTTACCCCAATAAGGATATTGAACAATCCACATACCGCACCAACGCTTGAAGTGAGGTTTAAATGAAATCATTTAGCAATCCCCCCAGGATACGGTTGAAGTCTTAACACCAGTTGGGATAATGAGGGGATCATCATAAGGAATCTCGATGCGCGAATACTGCTCCATCAGGGGTAATATAATATGTGAGCGATGGGTCGGAAACTGCCCCGCCAGAGAGTCGTGAACCTGTAAAAGGACTTGCAACTCCGGGATGTTCTTGTAAAACGACGCCCAGATTTTGTTGATCAAGATCCCCACAGTAGACTGCGGCACCCATGCTAATGCTTCTGGTAGCATAGCCTCTAACCTGTCGAAAATAAACCATTTATAACCCCACTTATTCTCTACAAAACGGTGCCTATTGATCTGGTCGAAGGTACGGTCATGCCACTTCTTGATGCCTGGGTGTGCGCCGAACCAGTACTTCTGTGCCGCGTCGATTTCCTGCACCGTGCGACCAGTATGCGCAGCGACGGTCTTGGCCCCGCCGCCGTAGTCAGTTGCGTGAGCAAAGACCTTGGCGAACTCGCGAGCGTGACGAAGATTATAGCGATGTTCCTTGTACTTTGGATGCGTTTCGATCAGCTCGTCGATTGGCGGCGGATCTTTCTTCGCGATGATATACGCATTGAGCAGGTGCATATCCACCCCACGCTTAAGGGCTTCGATCCAGTCAGCCTCCCCGGATTCCCTCACGACGATCTGCAAGTCTGCACGATCCAAGTCCATATCGAAGAAAGTAAAACCCTTGTCAGGAACGTACATAGACTTGATGTTAGGCAGGCGGAAATCCATACTGCCCCGAGCAGCAGCCTTGCCGGAGGACTTGGACTTCTCTGAAGGAATGGTCTGCAAGTTTCCACCACTTCCGAAGGGGTTCTTAGATGAGCTAAGGCGGTATGAATACGGGGCCGACTTGCCGCCGGCATCTCCAGCTATGTTGAAGGAGCAACGCATCCGGCCATCCTGATCCAGCGGCATCATCACGAAGTCGCCGTAGAATTTATGCAAGGTACGGATGTCTGCAATGGCGTTACAAATTGGACGGATAAGGGGTTCTTTAGCTGCGAGCTTAGACAAGGCCTCATCATCGCAGGTCGGATTCATTTTCGTGTGACCGTTCGCTATGACGCGCTTGTAGATTACTGGTTGCTTAAGGTCATCATAGAACAGGGCCTGCATCTGCTTAGGAGAGGCCGGGTTGATCGAGTGGCCGAGGATGTTGAACAGGAATGCTTCACGCTTGGACAGCTCTTCCTGAATGTCGATAGCCATCTGGTTCTTGGTGGTAGGATCAATCCGTACTCCTGTAACCATAGCCTTGAAGACGGGCATGAAAAGAGACTGCTGGGTCCTGTCTACCTCAGACAGGCCAGAAGAAGAAAGTGCCCGTGTCAGCACCTCTCCGCACTCTCGGGTGTAGATACAGTCTTGCAAGTTGTAAGTCCAGCGTTGTTCCTCGGGGACGTCCGAGGCGATCTTTCCCTCCTCTTTCCAGTAGACGTACCAATCCGCGTACATGGAGGCGAGGAAGCCAAGACCCTTCGGAAGGGCGCAGAACATAGAATGCTGACTGATCATCGTATCTTGGCCCCCGTGAGGGATGAAGTGCCAATGGCGGAGAACGTACTGAGCATCGTACAGTCCGTTCTGCCAGCGAATGCGAACGTTCTTGTGGGAGAGAAGGCGATAGATCTGGTAGACTACGAGAGCTTCTTCCCCGGCTGACCAGTATCCTTCAGGTTTTCCTCGCGCTACGAAGGGAATGCAGATAGCCTCCGTACGCGACCAGCTGAGTCCGATGCAGTCGATGTGACCATACCGTGTCTCGATGTCGAAGTCGATCCAGACTTCATTCGGGCAGGTCTCGGCTTGGCAACGAAGCTTTTGTAGGGTGTTGATAGTAGTGTCGAGGGAAGGTCGAACGATGAACTTCCAGGCCGGCTTATTGTCATAAGTCTTCGTAGTCATATGACGCTTGACTCTTCGAAGATCCGACAGGACTACGGCCCGCTGAGGCCAGTCGCGCAGCACCATCCCTGGGGTAAGGGTGGGGATGAGCTTGATACCCCGGTACTCGAGCAACGACCCCCTCCACTTCGACACGCCCCAGTTTCCGCTAAGCATCCAACAAGCTAGGTTTCCCATAGCTATGATGATGTTCGGCTGGACCATATCTATCTCAGCTTGTAGGGCCAGCCAACCTTCATGGATCTGGTGAGTACAGTAGAGGTTACGAAGTAAGAAGTGCTTGGGGCCAATGTCCTTTTTTTTCAGGGCGATCCACTCAGAGAGCTGGCCGCGAGGAGGCCGCTCCTTGCAGGCGAGGGTTGTGTAGCAGTCAGCTCGCATGATACCGGCTTCATGGAGTAATCTGTTTAATTCCATCCCCGAGGCACCATCGAAAGGAACTCGAGCATTGTCACCGGGAAACTCCCCGACGATCATAACTCGTGAGGGGATTGAACCCTCGCCGAAGACCTTCATGTAGGAATCTCCTCGAATAACTTGCGAGCTGCTACGGCTTTCTCGTAGGAGACGCCTCGGTAGAGTACAAGACGCTCCCCACTTAAAGTACCGCGGGCTACCCATACATTTTCAAGCTTATTGTAAGTGACTCCTGCGACTCCGCTGGTATTATCGTTTCGCTGACGCCTGTTGTTAGCCTGCTGCACCGGGGTTTCCCAGCGACAGTTAGCTTTTGTATAGTGCCCATCATTATCTATGCGACCTAGGGAGTACCCAGGAGGAGCTTGCCCCATGTCCTCTAAAAAGTTCGCGTAGCTTTCCCAGCGTTCACTGTAACCAATGCCACGACCCCCGTAGTTTTTATACTTTAGTTCGTTAGGATTTGTACAACGCTGACGTAAGCCAACCCAAGCTTTATAGGTCTTGCTTCCACGCCCGGTGCTCATAGTCCTAACTCCAAATCAAGTTCCGCTTGTGCCCGCAGTTTACTTATACGGTCTACTACAATTCCGTAGCTTGCAGTATCAATTTCAATGCCAGTTGCAATACATTTAAGTGAGTGTGCTGCAACGATTGTAGAGCCTGAACCTACAAAGGGGTCAAAAACCGTGTTACCGGGCAGACAAGTTCTGGACAAAAGGTCTTGCAATAAAGCAACTGGTTTTTGGGCGGCATGGCCTGCGTTAGCATCGGGGCCGTAATCAAGTACGTCTCCAAGCATTTTGAGTACAGGGCGTTTTCCCTTAACTGCATAAAGGATTGTCTCAAATTTACGTTGAGGCCCACTTTCTGGCCAGGGGGCTCTCATGCCAGTCTTTTTATACCAGATTAAGGGAGTTCGAAACACTTGCCAGCCCGCCGCACGAAAACGCTCCCGTGTGTCCATGAACTTATCAATGTCACAAAACCAGTACATATGAGCCTGAACTTTAGCTAAACGAAAGAGTTCGGTTTCGCAGACCCTGAGAATGGACTCGTATAATTCAGGTGTGTCAGCATAGCCATGCGCACCTGCTGCCACTCCGCCGCTATCTCCGAAGGAGTCGGCACCCATTCCATAGGGACTGTCTGTGAGGATGCAATCAAACTGTTCTGCAGGGGCAGTTCGCATCCATGCAAGGGAGTCTTCGTTAAGTGCTCGGTGCATGGAGGCACTGAAGGTTTTTCCGACTGATGCACCAAGGGCACGGGACTTTTCATGAGCTTCTTCCTTCTTGAGAATTTTATAAGCCTCATCAACGGTTTTCGCTGCTTGGACGGCGGGATTTCCCAGGTGACGTGCAACGATAATTTCCCTCCGCGTGTTCTCTTGGTTAACACCGTCGGCGTTACCCCGAACTTCGATTGAAATATCTGCAATCGACGGAGCAGCTGTCCCGACTTGGAGTGCCTGAGCTTGCCTGAGTTTGAGGAGACGTGCATGAGCTGCTGCCCTTTCTTGCCAGGTTAAATTCTCGCGTTGAATGTTCTCGTCGAGCTCGGCTTCCTCTGCTGCGAGAGGGTCGAGGTCGGAGAGGAGAGTGTATGGGATAGAGTTCTTCGTAACCATTTCCCCGTCGTGCATGAACTGGCCGCCGAGGTCATAAATGTCCTGGATGGCACGGAGGCGGCGTTCACCTGCAACAAGGTAGTAATCATCCCCGATGACACGGAGGACGATGGGATGTAACAATCCCTTCGACTGAATCCCGTCAGCGAACTCGTGCAGCTTGGCCGGGTCGAACAATTTCCGCTGGCGGTCGGCGGCTACCTTGATGGCCTGGATGTGAATGCACTTCATAAAAATTTCCTTGTTGTTGGATGTTCGAGGGGATTATGGTAGAATAATTAGCGCGAATGCAGCCAGTTGAACAACCGCCGCAGAGCATACGACCTGACCAGTGACACAAGAGTGAAGATAATCCCTATGGCAATGTTACTCGCCATAGGGATGTGAATGTTGAAGAGAGGGAACACTGCAAGCTGCGCCCCCAGAGCTATCCCGTAACCGAGGAGGACGTTAACCCCGGCTTCGAGAAGGGACTGGAGGCGCGTTTGCATCAGCTCGGCAGGACGTTACCGACGCGCTCTTGAATCTGGCCTTCGTAAAGTTCATGATTGATCTTCACGTTGACCATCTTCCCTTGCAGCTGGCGCCACGACCACGGCACGCCAGCGACGTTGGTGCCAGTGGCATCACGGTAGTCCTTCTGGCGACGGTTCTTCCCCTTGCTGTTGTCGAGGCCGCCGGACTCGTTCAGGTCCAGGAAGGCCCGGTCGGTAATGGTCAGCTCCTGCGGCAAGCCCAGGCCTTGAACAGACGCCGGGACTTGGATGCGCAGAGGAATCAGCATGGAGATCCAGGGCTGACCTGTCCGATCTCCCTTGCCGATGGTGCCGCTGTCAGTTTTGATTTCCCCGATCACCGCCATGTAGAAGCCGTTGGCGCTGTCAGGGTTCTCCGTCGGGAGAGGGGGACGCTTCTCGTTTGCCTCGTTGACCTGGGCGTCGAGAAACATTTCCGGGTTGAATGCTGAAGTCATGGTACAATTTCCTTAAAATGGAAGGGATAAAATGGGAGCTGTTAGCGTCGCTCCCGAACACGCTTCTTATAGGTACGTTGTTTTCTTCCCAGTCAGCTTGACCTGAATCTGGTTCGCGTAGGACTGGAAGGGGGAGCCGAGTTGCTCCATAGCTCCCCTGATCCAGTTGAGGATTTCCTTCTGAGAGTAGCCAGGGGCCTGAGGGACCTTGACCTCGACGGAGAGGGTGGTGAAGGATTTGCGGGTCATTTCTTAGTCTCCTTACGTTCCCACAAATGTACGGCGGGCTTGGCTCCTGGCTTCTTATGTGGAAGAAGTCTCGCCGCAGCGCCTTTAAAAATATCCTGTGCTTGAACTTCCGTATCTAAGTCCGTACGCAGAAAGTAATGATACCCCTGCCCGTATTGGACCGATACTGCAAATTTACTTACAAGCATCTTAGCCTCCCCGTTTCAGCCATACGTCCATGATCGAGGCGAAGTCGGGAGTGATCTTCGAACGATACCCCAGAGAGCGCGTCTTACAATCAACTCCATAAGCCGCCGTGTCCCAGAAGAACTTATCACCGTCCCGAACTGTGTAGATCAGGTCGGAGAATAAGGTAGGGATTTCCGTGGCCAAGGCCTTACCAATAGCCTTGATCATGACCTTGGTGGATTGAGTCACCGGATCGGTCTCCCTGTCCACGTGGGCAGTCATGACGAAGGGGCACTCAAGTCCCTGGGTGCAGAGGCGCAGGAAGTTCATCAGGTTCGACTGGGCAATGCCGTAGTCCCCCGGCGATGCCATAGGGCGCGAGCCAATCTGCATCTTGAAGGCCGCATTTGACAACTCGGTGAGGGAGTCAATCGCGAAGATGCGATTACGGGGGAAGCTGTCTACTGGCCCGAGTTCCTTTCCTGTCCGGTCGTCCTTGAAATTGGCGCAGCTGTTGAGGATCTTCCAAAACGCGTTGTTGTCTCCGCCTCGGTTACTGTCGGTGGACTTGGCCAGGGCTTCGTAGCTGAGCTTTCCTACAAGGTCGGCGGCGTTGATCAGGGCTTTGAGGGAGATCGGTTTCGTCGCCTGTTGATGCCAATAAACGCAATCGGGGACAGGACGGTTATGATCCCTGTAGTAACCGAGCAGGGTTTCAAGACCGTTCTCCGTGAACAGAACCGCGACCTCGAAGCCATTCGCCGCTGCCCAATCGCAGAGCGTGCCGAGGGCGTAGGTCTTGCCTGTCCCGCCGAGTCCCATGAGGCATATCTTAGGGCCGAATAATGATTGCTTGTCTTTCGTGACGAGCGTGTCAGGTGTGAGGGGGGTAGTCATATCTTTCTTTCGTAGTGGTTAATCAGAATCTCGAATTCCCGTCGGATAAACTCCTCCGAGAACTCATTGTGTTCAGGCGTAAAGTCCGTCGTGGTGAGCGCGCCTGGGATTGACCAGACGTCCCGGTGCTTTCGGCAGGTTCCGTATAGGACAAGGAAGGGCCGGGTTGAGCCGTCTTCGTTGAGGGATATCCGTCTGGCCCAAATCTCCCCACACTGGCAGCAGAAGTAGGCGCGAGAAGACCAGTCGGAGCAGGCTCGGGTTGCCCCGGTGCTTCGGAACTCTCCGAGGTACTGGTCTTCGCAGATGATGTAGCCGTGTGGCATGGTGAGTCCTGTAGGTCTGGGACGAAGAATTTAGACGACCAGCGGTTCATTCGCCGTCCTCAATCAAAGTTTCAGTTCTGGCTACCGGATCCCATTTCCTCCGCTGGAACTGTTGCCGCAGCAGGGGGGTTGGATCACGCATCTGGCAGCACGACCTGAACGGGCAGCCCCCGTACTCCGCGCACGCATGGTCGAGGTTGTAGTCGAAGTAGCCGGACTCCCACGCTTGGATCATACGCTTTGTGTCGAGGAGGAGCTGGTCGTACCATCGGTCGATGAGCCACTGGGGGCGGTAGGTGATGGCTTCAAGGGTGTCGTACTTGGTCTTGAGAATCGAGACGCCACGGACAAGAAAGCCATCCAGCTTAATGCCAGCACGACCAGCGCCCCAGACGTAGCCAGTGAACTGAGAGCGAAGATCCCACTGCCGAGGCCACGAAGCGCCGAGTTGAGAAGTTGTCTTGTCGTCTTCACCTAGTGCCATCCCTTCATAGTTACACATCATGTCCATACGGCCACTGTACAGGATAGGATCACCTGTCTCCGGATTGGCGATGTCGATTGGTTCGAGAAAGTTGAATTCAATCCCGCGCTTACCTCCAGGGAGGGTCATGGGAACGGCCTTGTCTTCTCCAAGACGGTAGCGGGAGAAGTAGTACTCGAGAGCTCCGGCGGTGCGCTCAGCAGACTTGGCGGATTCCGGAGGGCACTGGAAGTCGCCATACTCCTTGAGCAGGACGCCGAGGCCCAAGGCTAGGGACTCGTCCGGGGACTTGCCATCGACGTAGTAAGCAACACGAGCGGCTTCGATGCCGGAGGCGTAGCACTTGCCTGCATGGAGATGGATGGATTGCTCGCCGGGTTTCCAGTGCTGGAAGAATTCAAGATTGGCCTTTTGAGGGCAGGACTTGAACGCCGCCATGAGGGAGGAGTCGAGAACGGAAGGGAAGGGAGGGCGAGTCATAGCGACGACTCCGTAGCCTCGGGAAGCATTTGTGGAACTGCAACTGCCTCCAGCAAATCTTCGCGCATCAATGCTGCAGTTTCCTTCGCGCATTCCACCAACGAGTCTGCGAGCAGCTTCATAATTTCGACTGCCTTGTCGTTGTTGACGCGGATTTTGACTTCCCCCGCAGGCCCACTGAAAGTCACGCTTCCAACAAGTTTGCCCTTATCAGCTCCCCACTCCTCGCGAGTGAGGTAGATTTGTTTCATGCTTGTAGCCATTTCTCTTCTCCAGTTTACTCGACGGTGAACTGCACCGACAACAGATATGGGTGGGGGTGGCCAGTGCTGGTCTCTGGCATATCGTGGTCTTACTCCCATAGCTGCCACAACATTGAGCGTCTACAGTTATCGCGCATCAGCCTACGCATTCACCCCCGTATTCTTACAGCCCCTCCAACTCTGAGAGCAAATCGTCCGAGTTAGCGATCACGGTCTTCTTCGCTCCGGCAGCACTTGCCCGCTTGGTGGCATTAGCACTAGCTGCTGCGTTCATGCGACCTGCGCGGAGGTGGACTATGGCTTCCTTCATCTCGTCAAGGGTCAAGGTACCTTCCGCGGCCCGAAGACGCCAGCCAGCGATTTTGCTTTGTAGCTCGAGTGGGACAGGGGTGCTCATGTTAGCCTCATTGGTTGGGTGATAGATACGGGGCCGAAAGCCTTGTAGAGACGCTCGGCAATGTACAAGCCTGCTGCACAGGAAATGACTACGCAGGTCACTGCGATAAGAGTCCTCATGACTCGAGCCTCAAGGTCAGTGCTTTAATCGCCTCAGGCGTCCCGGTGACTTGCAGTGTTCCGGGAGCGGAGCCTGTATAAGGAGCAAGATCAAGGGCTTGCTCTGCGAAGTGAACTTGCAGCAGGTCGATCAGAAAGCGAGAGTACGCTCCGTGAGGCACGCGACCTTCGAGTTCAGAGTACAGATGCCCGGACAACTTGACGAGCAAGGGCAGCGGCAAAGCTACGTTAAGGGCCTTCGAGGGGATAAGATTTGGTGTTTTAGCCATTTTGTGCTTTCTTTGCGCGATATTCGGGTGTTTCTCTATCCACGGTGAAATACCTCTAAGAGATCACCGAGCTTTCCAGGAGAGTTGTACAAGTACTGATACGCGGAAGCCTTGGCCAGCTGGCGTTGCATCTTCGTTACGCCGGCTGCCGGGGTCGAATACATCTCTGCCGCGACCTCGATGAAAGGATCTTTCCCCTCTGTCAGGGCCCTGCGAATGATTTCTTCAGTCTTCGTCATTTTCATCTCCTTCAAAAGTAAGGGGTTCAGAATCTTCGTCCCCGGACTGGACTTCGTGCCGAGTGGAGAGAAGATGCGACGTGACCAGATTTGCGACGGACTCTTCCGAGTCGCCTTCGATCTTGACCTGCGTCCACAGCGCTGGCGGGAGCCAGAGCGAGGTTGGTCTTACATTGAGGATAATCATACTTGTCCTAGTTGAGTGAGGAGGTCTTGAACCTGCACGGGCAGCATCCGGGGGAGGATGTCAGTGCCAGAAGGAAGTGTGATGTACTGGCCAGGGGAGCGAAAGGTCGTGGTTACGACAAGCTCTACGCGGTCAAGACGGCCCTCTCCGAAACAGAAGTCGAGCGGAACGTCCGAAGCTTCGAGGCCGAAGTCCAGGAGTTTAATCGACGCAACGCAGGGAAGGTCAATCTTCCAGGGAAGCTTGCGTTCGGAGGGAGCTTGCACTTCCGCTGGCCACTGGCCGGAGAGGTACTCCACGGAGCAGGACTCGGTCGGCGGCTTAACTTCCACTTCCCGCACGAGGCGACGAGCGTCAGGCACTGTCCGGTGCTTCCACTCGACGAAGTAACCGAGAAAGGACTGAGTCTCCTTGTGGAGAAGGCAGATGACCTGACCTCTGATCCAGTTAGCAGGGTTCGCATAGATGCCCTCGGAAGGGGCGGCTTCGGCCTTGGCAGGGGCCTTGGCCAGTTTCGCCTGCTGGCCACGCATGGCTGCCTTGGCCTCGCGGTACAGGTCGTCGAGGGAGATGTCTTGATTCATTTTCAACTCCGCTCTTCTACAGCTCTTGCTAAACTGCGCGTAAGTGAGAGTAAACAAGCTTTCGTAGCTCCTTTTACTTGCTCAAATTTCTTCCAGTTTTGTGCTGTGATTTCTTGGGCGCGTGTAGCTAAATAAGCTATATGCGCAGCCTCATTAGCGGTCTTTTTCAGTGAACTTTGATTCATGGTAGAGCCTCTCGGGAAGTTGGTGGTATTCGCGTGGATTATCCCGTCATAATCCGCGTTATGTGCATTGGACACGGTTTGCGCAAATTAGTTCCGCAGAGATGTGAAATATATTTATTACTTGATGCCGTGGGCGGCTTCGATGGCTCTGATTGACCTGAAGGTCAGCGTATCAGGAAACCGCTCCATCAACTTCATAATTTCTGACAACGTCAGCGGCTTGCGCTCTTGCGCTTGCACTGGGGCTGCCAATGAAGCTATGTGCAAACCCCACTCTTTATCCCATTCTGTATCTGCCAGCAACCCAAGGATGGCATCTTTTAGCAGAACTTTATCGCCTTCAGTTGGTGTATAGCCGGCTTCCGTGCCATCAGCCGCCTCTCCGAGCATTTCATAATCTTCGATGTAGTCGTCGATGATCTGCTCAAGTCGATCTGGATTTAAAGTCGTCGGTTCTTTTACTGGCTGTGCACCTGCATGGAGCTCCTTACGCGCTCTCCGCACGGCCTCAAGTGCCACTAGGCGGTCTTGATCCGGGGCATAACTCTCAAGTACTCGCTGGACAAATTTTAGGTCTTCGTACCATGAGCCAACGGCTTTTTCCGACTGTGCTTGTTCTGGTGCTGACTCACCCTCGTAAAGATCATCAAGGTTGTCGTGCAGTACCTTTGCAAATTCTGCTCCTAGCGGCTCTTGCTTTGGCAGCGTAAATGGCTGTGCGCCTTCTGCTAGGTAGAGTGCCCGAGTAGCTGGGTTGTATGGGTGATACAAGTTCTTTGCACAATGCGTCCAACGATTATCGAGAATCTTAATCTGGAACTCGACAGGCTCCTGCGCCTTGATGCTGGTAAGCAATTCCTCGGCTTGCTTAAATCTACTTTGTGCGCTGATAGCTTCATCTTTCCATTCGTCACGATCTGTCGCGATGCTGGCAAGCTCTGCCCGAAGCGCCGCGTTATCGCGCATCTGTTCCTCAAAATCTACCTTGTATTGCTCAAGCTCCGCCTTCGCCGCGTCTAATCCCTGCTGCGCTTGCAGCCAGTTGTCATTGACGGTTGACAGCAGAGCGTCTTTGGCCTCAATCTCCACGATGGCGACGAGAAGCCACCTGGCAATTTCTACGCCTTTAGCGTAATCCTGAATTGGGGCTGAATCCGCCATTTTGGAAATCCAATCAGCGGCTTGTCCCATTACTGTGGTGTTCATTTTGATTCCTTTATTGCGGTGATGGCTGCTGGGTGTAATCAATGTCACAAACCTCGCCTGTCACGACATCGCGCCACCTGATATTCACAGGCCGCTCAATCGGCGTTCCATCACTGTAAGTCGCACCCTCTGGTGCTGAGCCTTTCACAGCCACCACGTCATGCCCACTGGCTCTGCGCTGGTTCAGCCATGCGCTCAGTTCGGTGTTGTTCTTAATAGTCAATTGCATTTCAAAACTCCTTGTATTGCGGTGATGGCTGATTCACACTTCCGCAGTTCTTCACCAGTCATAATCATGTAGCAGCCGTTTTGAATGACAGCCACATTTAACGCTTTGTGCGCCTGCTCAAGCACCTTGCGCTGTGCTGCGAGTTTGGTACCTGTTGTTTCATTTAGTTGATCCCATGCAGCCGTCCACCTTGCAATCTCCGCATCACGCTCTGCCAGCGCAGCACGGAGTTGGGTTTCGGTGTATAGCGATTCACCAGTGGAGCCGACACAGTAGCCGCTTCTTGGTAGTGCAATGCTCATGATTTCCCTTTCATTGCAACGATACGAGCTGCTATCACTTGGTCGGACATTGCTTTGTAAAACTGGTCGCAGATACGTTCTGCCGGGTCTATGTCGCAATAGTCTCCAGCCCGGTCAACGAACCGCATGGCAATTCGGCCAAGCTGTGCATCCTTACTCAGCCGTTCGACTTCCGCTAGTAGGGCGGCACGGGCTTGTTTATATCCTGCGATAGTTTGCCAGCGGTATGCCTTCGCATACGCATCTGCCAGCTCCATGATGTTTGTGATCATTTCGTTTCTCCTTGACGGATTGCTTCGGCGTACTCACAGGCCGACATAAGGTTACGGTTAAGCCATTCAGCTATCCGTTCCCGCTCTGCCATGACTCGCCTGTCGCCGTAGTTGTGTAACTGCTGGACATTAAACCCAATTACGCTGTTTGAAGCTCCGTTAAGTTCGACTGGCTCTGGCAGCGCCACTTCCCCAAAGCTATCTCGCAGCGCCTTCAATTCCATCGCCAGCTTGTCGGCCTCGCGCTGGTACTCGTCACGGCTGGCGGTCAGCAGGGTAATCTGTTCTTGGAGTTCGACACACTTCTGGAGTATTCCCTCCATGCCCTTGGTGATCACCTTCCCACAAAGCTCCGTGATGTTCTTGGCTAACGCTGGTGCATGTTTAACAGCAAACTCTTTGTGGTTCATTTAACTTTCCCCCAATTTACGGATAGCTGCTGCTATATTGACACTAGCTGCCTGCTCGCCTTCCCACCTTCCCGTGATGGTAAGATTTGGTGTTTTGGTAGCTATTGGGCGGCTTGGATCCCATAACTCAGCAACTTTTGCAGCATCCTCAAGCCCGCGCTGATATTCAGCAGCACCGTAGTCGCGCATTTGACCGGGGGTGTTGGCTCTGACATTGCCGTATCTGTAGTCATCGGGCATGACCGTGTGGACAATCACTGGCTCTGGTAGTGGTGTAGTCATAGTGCTTCCCCTATTGCAGCGGCGGCACGAACGATAGCGCGGCGGGTGGCCTCAAATTTGTCCTTCGGCAATTTTCCGACAGCGAACATAGCATTCCATGCGTTGTCAAATCCGCGACCTTGCATAACACCTGTTGCTACAGCCAGCCGCAGTGCGTCACCGTCATCGGTGAGTGGACTCCAAAACTGCTCGTTTGGATAGAGGTAAAAACCTTTTCGACTAACCGTGTCGTCACGGTACAGTCCAGATTTACCGGCCGCCTTCGCTGCCAGTTCCAATAATTCACGATCTGTTTTCAAGACTGCTCTTGCGTTTGCAATATATTCATCCATCAGTTCTGATTCGGTGTTCATTTCAGTTCTCCTTCTCTTGTTGCGAGGCTTCTTTCAGAACCTCCCCCTCAATCCTTCGTACATCTTCCTCTGTCATCTTCTCCTCCAGCCACGCCGCAGGATATCCTTTTCTATCAAAGACTTCGAAGTCGATCTCTGCCGGTTCTGCTGGATAGCAATGCTCAGGAGCTGCGTTGGTTTTCGCAGGAGAGCTGCGGGAGTGGGTAGTGTACTTAACCTCGCAGGGGATGCCCTGGATCTGTGTCTTCATGGTTGAGCCTCCAGAGCCTCTGATAAACTAACAGGGAGGGGAATGGAGCTAACCATCACACCCTCCCGGCAAGCCCCGCAAGGAGAGGCTCAATTATCCTTGCGGTAAAGGGACAAGGCCCTCTGAATAGCCCCCGGTTAGAGAGGCTGTTCGGAGATACTTAGACTACGTGTTTCCAGCTCGTTCTATAGCATATATTCTGCACCGCACTTTTACTGATGTTATACTGCTTTGCAAGCTTGTGCACAGAATCTGTACTAGCCCGAATAACCCTAACATCATCATCAGTCAAATGCGTTTTGTTGTTAGCACTTCCTATCATGTTTACAGGGCTTCGACCTCGTTCTACCATATCTTTCATGTTGTGTATTTGAGTTCCAAGATACAGATGCTCAGGATTTACACAATGCCTTACGTCACACTTGTGCAAGACGTAAAGTCCTTTGGGAATAGGCCCCTTTTCATTTTCCCAGGATCTTCTGTGCGCGCCAGTTCCAGAAGCGTTTCCATAGCCATCTTTATTCAGGGGGCCTGTCCACAGCAAACACCCCGAATTTTCATCTTTGCGCGTTCGTGCCTTAACGTTATACATACCATTCTCCATTCAAGAAACATTACAAATTTAAGATCAGGCAGGTGGGTAATGAAACCACTTTTCGGTAGCGAACCTAGCCTTTTCAGTGAGATAAGGGCCCGAAAGCCCTTATTGAAACTAACTTGTTAGGTTAGATGTTCGCCAATTCAGAATCTGCATCGACCTTGGCGGTCTTGGCAGTTTTCGCTGCCTCGAGGCGAGCGACGATCACGCCTGTCTTTGTACCGGCCACACGGAAGGAGTCGTACAGAGCACGACGCGTAAGGGCAGAATCGCTGTCCAGCTTCTTCTGCAAGTAAGCCTTGACGGTTTCGAGATCCTTGCCAGTTGCCTCGCAGATGGCTTGAACGACCACGCTGGCGCCGCTGACGCCACCACCGCCAGATGCGCGAGCCTTGCCCCAGTTGCCCGAGGCAATCTGCGCAGCAAGGTCGTCAATTGCCAGCACCATGTCTTCTTCAGACAGGGGCTTGTCAGCAGTCGTGGCGAGCTCATCACCGAATTTCTGCAAGGCGCCGTGACCTGCAAAGCGGGCCAACAGGGACAACGGCAGAGGGATGGTACGGGTATCCCCGTTGCGGAAGTCCATACGAATGCTGACGGCACCTTCGGTCAGCTGCATCACGCCGTCTTCAACGACCAGCTTGCTTTCGTCAATCAGCGCTTCCTTGCTCACCTTCTGCTTGCCGGGGAAGCTGACCTTGCGGCCGTCCGTCAGGGTGACTTCGGTGTACTCGGTCTTGGGTTTGCTATTCTCAGTTTCAGCCATTTTCATTCTCCAGTATGTGCAGCCCTTTGTATCGGCGGCTGCGTATTCCGTTTGTAGGGGAGCCTACAGGAGAGAGGAAGGGAGGTCTCTCTCCTGTGGGTTCTGTCAAGGGTAAGTGAGCCTAATCGCGTTATGGGTGTTGGACACATAGACGCGATTTTAGTTCCACAGGAATTGATTTATTTTTAGCAGGGCACGCCAACGGAAGGGATTCGCAGGGCATCATCTGCCCCAGGACGCGTAGAAGGCCAGACGATGGGCTTGGCCTCCGGCCGGAGGAAGAGGTTGTTAAACGAAGCCTCCGTACGTTCGGGGGAGCTGCCTTCTTCCAGCTCCTCTTCGATTTCAGCTGCAAGTTGTGGAATGGGAAAGTGACTCATGATGTTTCCTTCGTAGTTTCGTTGATAAAGGCCGACAGGCGCTCAATGCGCGCTTGGTGGTACAGGGACATAGCCTCCGCGTACTCGCAGGCGGATTCGGATTGGAGAAGCGCTCGCTGGGCCTCGACGAGTTCCTTCGCTGCGAGCTCGAATGGAGAGAGGGGGGAGAAAAGGGACCTGAGCCAGTTCATAGGAAGTCCTCTGAGGAAGTAATTGCAAGGAGACAGACGAGGTTGAGGCGTTGCTCTGTCCAGACGCCCTTTTTGGGGGGTTGCTCGGGCGAGAATTTCAGCATTTCGGTGTAGGCTTTATCAGCCCCCATTTCGCTAAACAGAAGGCAGAGCCCACATCTTTGCAAATCCGGCAACTCCTGCATCTCAAGCACTTTCCGTGCTGCTTCATGAATGTTCATGTTCAAACTCCTAAAAATAAGATAAGGGCATAGAGCAGCCCGAGAAGGACACATCCGAGGATGACTGCCCAGCGAGATTCCCCTTGCCCGGCGAGGCGATTCGGGCAGTCCCTGCCTTGGCGACAATTTCCATCACAGCAATTCATGAGATCTCCTTGAGCAAGCGGCAGCGGATTGCTTCTGCATAGCTGCAAGGGATTACTTCGAGTGCCTCGACAACGCCTGCTTGTAACAGGGTTTCCAGCGCACCTTCGTTCTCTGAGTAGTCCTTGATCAGTACCTCGCCCGGAGCGAGCTTGATGTCAGGCATATTAACCGTCAGCACTGCGACAGGCTCGCCTGTGTCAGCGTCAACTGCGCGGATTGCTAAAGCGCCGTTTAAGTACCTCCAGGAGGTGAGCGTTAGCGTTATTGCAGGAGCAAAACGCATATGGGAAGGGATGTTCATGTTGAGCCTTTTAATCGCTCGCGGAATGCCAGCTCAGCAGTCGCCTGTCACGCGACTGCTAAAAAGCACTTGATTAGAAGCGCAATCCTACACGACCTTCGTAGGCTATGCGAGCCAGCTTATCGCCAGCAACGCCTCGCTTGCCGGGAGTGCGACTGCGCCCAGTCCTGTGAACTTTTGGCATATACTCAGGTGCGACTCGAGGGAAGGAAGAGGCTGTCATGCTGAACAAAGCAGCTAAAAGGGGATTGAAACGCATAAAAGATCTCCATTAAGTCCGGGTGGCAAGGTCGGCGGCCACTTATCGCCGTTTTTCGATACGCTGACAAGATTTCCATCTATTTAACGCAGCCCAGGAAACCAGTAAATCTCTGCGGCGGGTGTATCACCCCACAATCATTAGACACGCTCTGCCGGGATTAGTTCCCCAGATCGAGCGGCCCTTGGGACGAGCAAGCCAGGGACATTCCTGGCCTTGGTTGATAATTCTGGCGCTGCTTTATCGTTCCTAGGGACATCTCCCTGGCCTTCGTGCGAGCAAAGCCCGCCTCAGCTGTCGAGAATAATCCTCCCGCCTTCCGGTATTATCAGCTTCCCCGCGAAGGCCAGCTGCAAATCCCTATCACACATCGCCATCATCTCCTCCGTCCAGCCCTTCTCCTTACAGTACGCGGTCGAGACTGAATTAAACGCCCTGGCCAGCACTAGCACCGCTGCCAGCACCTCTCCCCGGCCCGTGACCCTGCCGATCTCCACCAGCTTCTTAGTCGCCTCCGAGCACAGCCCTGCGTCCAGCACAAGCCCAACCATCTCCCTCCCATACGTCTCCGCGACCTTCTCAAACTCCTCTGGCATCTTTCTGCTCTCAATCATCTTGCTCTCCTTGGTTAAAAATTCACGCGGGTTATCCCGCAATAATGTACGCTAACATTCTGCCCTTATAACAGCGCTGCCTTGTCCCCCGCCAGCGCCTGCTCGAGGGTTCTAACTCCCACGCCGCCTGTCTCATCCATCCCACCATCCCCATCATCCAGTGGACTCGGCGGTATCACGCGCTTGGTAGTCGAAGGCCTTTCTACCTCCGGCATCGCTGCTGGTTCTGTAAACAGTCTCAGCCGTTTCCGCGCTTCCGGCGTCAGCTGCTGCTCCGCCCAACTTGGTCCCTTCGCAGCCACCAGCTCCTTCACCCCCCCTTCCGCCTCGATCTTCCTCTGCAATGCCAGCATCCTTTCCGCCGAGGCTTCCAGCTGAATGGCCGTAGGCGCTACTGGCCCTAGCCCCTGCCACACTTCCCCTCGGACAATCCTTCCAATCTGAATCACCGAGACTCCATAATCCCTTGCCAGCTGCCCCTGCGTCACATTCCCCGTTTCGTAGAACTTCCGTATCTCCAGCACTTTCGTCGCTGTAAGCACTGCCCTGCGAAGGTTATTCTTAGCAAAGGGCGCATTCCCTGCACTTGGTGTTTCCATTTCAATAGTCTCCATGTGATTTCAAATAAGCAACCAGCCGCTCCATAAGCGCCCGATTGTCCTGTATCTGCCCGAGCAGCCGATTGCACTCTCCGCACAGCAGCCCTCGAACAGCCCCTTCCTCGCACTTTCTCCCTACCTTCGGCTCATCCGCCTGATGCCTATGATCCACTTGCGGCTTCAGCCCCATCTTCCCGTTTTTCGTTATAGGGTCTGCAAGCGCCTCCCCACAGCCCGCACATTTCCCTCCTTGCCTATCAAACAGCCGCCTCCACGCCTGCGTATTCAGTCCATAAAGCACCCAATTATTATTCTGCCAGTTCGTCAGATTCTTCGGCCAGCCATTTGGCACCAGTTCCTGTTCCTTGCCCATAATAACTCCTTTGGTTAAACAACAACACATCATCATACAACCCACACTCTGCACATACCATCTTCCGGGTTCTCCAAAAAGCGAGCAAGGGGTTTTAGGGTTTCAAATGAAAAAAAAATTATAAAACACTTAAAACACCCTTTTTCGTCCTTTTAAAAACCCGGAACTTTGTATGTGCAGCGTGTGCGTTGTTTGTATTTGATACATGATTGTTGTTGTTTGTTCCATGCTTTTTACGCATAACGTATTTGCGCCATTATTTCCCACGAGGCCCCTACCATACCCATCGCGCCAAAAAACCCGCCGAACGCCCGATTAGGGGCATTCACGGGCATTGTGGGTTTATTGACCATGAGCGAACGGTGAAATAATTCCCTCGAAGATCATAATTCTCCTTATCGGGACAATTCCCGGCATTGTGGACTGTCACTCCACAATACCTCGAGCTGTCGGTTACACCCAGCTATAAATCCCCCGCTCGACACGGGTCAATACCCCTTGTCGCACCAGCTGTCGCAATGCGTCGCGAATGACCTGCCCATGCGGTAGCCATCGCAATGCGTCAGCTGCCGTGAACGTATCGTAAAAACCTGCTGTATCACATACAGCTGTTATCGCGTCAGGTAATTTCATCATGAGCCTCATCATAATCCCCTGCAAAATCGCAGGCCAGTGCGTGCTGTCACCGCGCACCAGTCTGGGTTTTTACATCGCGTCCAATTCCGCCATTAACTTCTCATTGAACCAGACAGCGGCCTCTTCATAGGTGCAATTACGCTTCTCCGCAATGGCCTGAATATGCGGATTGAACACCGGCGCCCGCGGCCCTGCTACGCGCATATTCCAGTCCTTGTTCTCCGCATTCTCGTAGAACTTCACCATCGACTCCACCTCCGCCCGGCGCATAGCCTCGGTCACGGTGAAGTTATTCTCCGCCGATTTCGCAATGGCCGCATTATCCCCCACCCGCGCTGCCATACCATGCAGCGCTGCATATGCGCGGTTTTCCGGGCTGACCTTGCTCATTGCAAGGGTTACTGACTCCAGTCCGTCAAACGTGAATGTAACGGATTGTGTAGCTGTGTTGATTGTCTTCTTCATGATGAGCCTCATTAAGTTAGGTTGATCGCCAGCCACGATCGGCTGGTACATATTGGACACGCCACAATCGGAAAAGTTCCAATTATTTCGCACCCCCGTATGGTGCGATGTGATCACCGCCTCCATATGTATTCGACACAATCACCCGCAATAAGTTCCAATTATTTTCAACAATCCCAAAACCCAAATGGCTGCACCATCACGGTGCATCACCCCATCATATACCTGTTGCATTCACCCCACAGTCGCCCGGCCACCACAGTTGCATCCCCACCACCCCTGCCCACATCCCCCCCGAATCAGGCCGGTGGGGGGCAAAAAAAATCTTCGCGCGTAAAGGGAGAAATGAACTCTGCCAAAATTTATTTTTTGTGAAAGTTCGAGCGAATTATCCTAGAATAATCCCCTCAATGATGGCCATGCAGGACTTGTTTATATGCGGCAGGCGCGGGAATGGGAGGGAACTTTGAAGAGGGAGTCGTGTCTAATGGGGAGTGAGGGAGTAGGGTCTGGGATTCTGGGCCGCCCGAGCGAAGGGGACTAGGGTTATGGACAAGGAAGTGGAGAGTTTTGGGGAGCTAGAGCAGTTTAAGGAGGCGCGAACCCAGGCGCCTACGATGGGAGTGGTGGCGAAGGTTAATTATAGTCATACAGATATGATTGACTTTATCATTGCGAATCCTGGAACGACGCAAAATGCGATTGCTGCTCGCTACGGGTATTCGGTGGGGTGGGTCAGTAACGTGATGGCCTCCGACGCCTGGCAGAGTGCGATGGCGGCTCGGAGGTCGGAGATCTGTGATCCAGTCCTTGTCGCGACGATTGAGGAGAGGTTCAAGGGCATCACCCTGTTGAGCCTGGAAAGGTTGAAGCAGAAGCTGGAAGCGCCGCAGGTCTCAGACAACGTGGTGCTGAAGGCGGTGGAGTTGGGGGCCAGGGCAGTCGGGATCGGTGGTAATGCCCCCCCGCCTCCGCCAGCAGGAGATCATCTGGCTATGCTGGCCAATCGGTTAATCGAACTGCAGTCGAAGGTTCGTGTTGCAACTAACGTGGAGGTGATTGATGTCTAAACAAGTTAAGCCTAATGCAGGCGGCGGGGAAGGCGGGTATAAGCAGGGCGTCCCGACGAAGTTTGTCTCGCGGAACCTCGTGCCAGTGAAGACCGCAGAGGCCTTTGTGCCCACTCCTGCAGAGCCTGTGCGGATGCGCTATAAGATGGCAGGCGGCTGCTAATGGAAGCGACAAAAGCCCTTGCGAAGGCCACTGCAGCCCTGCTAGCTGGTAATGCTAGAAAGACGGTTGTGTACGTCAGTCCAAAACTCGTAGTATCCATTTGCCGGCGGTTCAAGCCCAAGGCACGAGAGCGTCGTCAAGATTTCGTAGTGAAGATTGGCGCCCCTAATTATAAGGAGGCTCCTTTCGTGAAGGCTTGCGTCGCCGCTGGCGAACCATTTCCAGTAAGGCAAGTTCAGTTCTATCCTTGGCCCGTGAAACGGAAGCTGAAATAATGCCCCTCCCACGTACCAGGGCTCCGTATAGAGGTGGCGGCAAGGCTCCGGGGCGAGTGCGTCCTGTTCTAGCTGCTCCTGCCCGCGTACGCAAATCCGCCCCTCGCATTCCGAGGAAGAAATAATGTTCCCCGCCTCCGCCTTCGTTGGTCGTGATTTGTCTCCTGTTCCGGCGCAAGCTGGGAGTGCGGGGAGCTCCGTATGAGTTACAGGACGGTACTAGATGTCAAAAACTCCTCCACAAACGCCTACGCGACCTTCGACTTCTCGCAAGACCTCACAGTCGGCGAAACCATCGCAAGCGCGAGCACAGCAGCAACTGTCTATTCTGGCTCAGGCACGGCCACGGGGCTCGTCAGCGGGACGCCAACAATCTCGGGCGGGCAAGTGACTCAGCGACTGTTCGGGGGGACCGTAGGGACTGTGTACAGTCTGGCCTGTTCCGCTACGACTTCGAGCGGGCGGGCGCTTGTACGGGAAGGCTATCTGGCCGTCAAGACCGTGGGAAGCATATGAAGATCTCGTTCACAGGCGACCTGATTGAGAGCTTCGCGGGGACGTTCATCTCTCCGAAGTACGATCAAGCCTGTCCGACTCCCCCTTTCCACCGGCAGGCCTGGGAGCTTTACGCTTCCGACTTCCCTTCGGTCATGGTCATCGCACCTCGAGATCACGCGAAGTCCAGTGCCTTGTCGATGGATTATATTCTTGCGGAGGTATTGTTCCGTCGCAGCGACTACGTGATCATGGTAGGCTCGACAGAGGACGGAGCGGCTGAGCAACTGGGGAATATCGTAGAAGAACTTACGGAGAACGAAGACCTTGTCAGGGAATTCGGTGTCCATAAGTTCCTTCGGACTTCTAACACGGACGTGATCTGTGAGATGACGGATGGATACAGGTTTCGTATCCTGGCCCGAGGCGCTGAGCAGCGGATTCGTGGTAGGCTCTGGAAAGGTAAGCGACCAAATCTCCTTGTCTGCGACGACATGGAAGACGATGAGCAGGTCGAGAATGCCGATCGGCGGAATAAGTTCCGTCGTTGGTTCTTCCGGGCGGCGAAGCAGGCCCTCAGCAAGTCCGGTCGCATCCGGGTTCACGGGACTATATTACATGAAGACTCTCTCCTCAGCAGGCTCCGGAAAAACGGAACCTGGAAGCACCTGTTTTTCGCTGCTCACGCAGGCTTTGACGACTTCTCAAATCTCCTCTGGCCGGAAAGATGGAGCGAGGCACAATTACGGGCAAGGCGTCAGGAACTTATCGAAGACGGCGACGCGGCAGGGTACTCGCAAGAGTTCCTGAACAACCCACTTGACCACTCGGATGCGTTTCTGAAGGTTGCAGACTTCCTCCCCATGAAAGAAGACGACTTTGACGCGGATAAGATCATCTGCGCTTCGGCGGATTTCGCAGTCTCGCGGGCGGATAAGGCTAATCGAACCGCTTTCGTCGTCGGCGGGAAGGATGTTAATAACATTCTTCACCATCTAGACGTCCGTAAGGGACGTTGGGACACTGTTGAGTGGATAGATGAAATGTTCTCAATCCAGCAACGCTGGAATCCTGACGTTTTCTGGGTGGAGGATGGGGTTATTTGGAAGTCCGTTCGCCCAATGGTCATGCGTGAAATGCAGGTTCGTGACATAAGGATCAATTTTGAAGCCATTCTACCTATCAAAGACAAGGGGACACGGGGCAGGTCTTATCAACGAAGAATGCGCGCAGGACAGTGCAAATTCGACAAGAAAGCCGAGTGGTATCCTGACTTCGAGCAGGAAAATCTGCGCTTTACTGGCACCGCCCAAGCAACCCTTGACGACCAATTCGACGCAGCGGCGCTACTCAGCCGAGGCTTCGACGACCTTGCACAAGTTGAGCCAGAAGACTTCTTCGATGAAGAAGACATGGAGTTAGAACGCGGGTTTTACAACAGGCCAAGGGCCGCTGCTGATGGCAGATCTGCCGTAACTGGGTATTAAATGTTTACTGTAGACAAACCAATTACTCTCAACGCTAAGGCGATTAGTTCACCTAACCTCTGCGAGCTTATTGATCCTGACGATCTTAAGCGGATAGGGGAAGAGTGCTTCGAGGGTTACACGCGAGATGAGCAGTCCAGGGAAACTTGGATGAAGCGCAATGAGGCTGGGATGGACCTGGCCCTGCAGATTCAGAAGGATAAATCCTTTCCTTGGCCAGGCTGCGCGAACGTCGCCTTTCCGCTGGTGACGATTGCTGCTATGCAGTTTCATGCTCGCGCCTATCCTGCGATTGTGAATGGGACTGAGATTGTGAAGTGCGCTGTCTTTGGGGAGGACCCGGATGGCCAGTTGAATGCTCGCGCCAATCGTATCTCAACGCATATGAGTTGGCAGTTGCTGTATCAGGATAAAACCTGGGAAGATCAGGAAGATAAGGCGATCCTGAACCTGAGCATTGTCGGTACGAATTTCAAGAAGTCTTACTACTCTTCAATCCTTCGGCATAACGTGTCGGAGCTTGTCCTTGCAAAGGACTTGGTGTTGAACTACTGGAGCAAGTCTGTTGAGGACACGCCGAGGAAGACTCATAAGCTCCCTATGTTCAGAAACGAAGTGCATGAGAAGATCATGCGTGGGATTTTCTGTGACGTTACAGAAGAGCCTTGGTACAACGCTGCCCCGGCTCCGCGTCGCAACGTGCAGCAGGTCAATCAGGACAATCGTCAGGGCGTGAATCCTCCTCAGTCTGACGACACAACCTCCCTGCTGTTCCTTGAGCAGCATTGTAGTCTCGACCTCGATGGAGATGGGTACGCAGAGCCCTACATTATCACCTTTGAATCTACCTCCAAGTGCGTCTGCCGGATCGTTACGCGTTTCGACCAAGAGTCTGACATCGAACGAGTTCTCGCCGGGCCTAACAAGGGGAAGATCATTCGCATTACTGCGATGGAGTACTTCACCAAGAAGACCTTCATTCCAAGTCCCGACGGAGGAATTTATGACATTGGCTTTGGCGTATTTCTGGGGCCGCTCAACGAAGCTGTCAACTCGTTGGTCAACATGTTACTTGACGCGGGGACTATGCAAACAACTGGAGGCGGGTTCCTCGGCCGTGGTGCGAAGATTCGTGGCGGTACAACTACTGTTGCACCGTTCGAGTGGAAAAGAGTTGACTCGACCGGCGACGATCTACGTAAGTCGATCTTTCCCCTTCCTGTCAACGCGCCTTCCGACGTATTATTCCAGCTGCTGAGTTTGCTGATCAATTACACTTCTCGCATCAGCGGAACTACCGATGTTATGGTCGGGGAGAACCCCGGACAGAACACCCCTGCCAGCTCTATGCAGACTATGGTGGAGATGGGGCAGAAGATTTACACCGCCATCTTCAAACGCTTGTGGAGATCTTCGAAGGAGGAGTTCACGAAGCTGTATCGGCTCAATGGAATGTTCTTGCCGATGGACGCGAATCAGCCGGGCGGAGCTACGCGGGCTGACTACCAAGGCTCGGCGGATAACCTGTCCCCGGTCGCCGACCCGAACGTGACAAGTGACTCGATGCGCTTGCAGATGGCAGGTGCGCTGAAGCAGGCGGCTATGTCTACCCCTGGCTATAACCGGGATGAAGTGGAGACGCGTTATCTCAAGGCCCTTCGGGTCGATGGCATCAAGACAGTCTTCCCTGGCACCGCTGGCCAGCCTCCGCAGAAAGACCCTAAGCTTGTACTGGAAGAGACCAAGATCGCCGGCCGTGCAGCTGAGCAGGAGAAGGAACTACAAGTCCGTATGCAAGAGTTCATGACTACGTTGCAAGAAGACCAGCGTGTGAACAACGCGAAGATTATGCAGCTGACTGCGCAAGCTCAGAATGAAGCGGCCTCGGCTCAGACGGAAGCGGCCTACGCCCAGGTCGCTGTGCTGAATACAGAGATTTCCAGGGTCAAGGCAGAGAACGAGCAGATTAACACTCGCATCGAGCACACCCTGGCGGCGTTGAAGTTGCAGTCTGATCACCAGATTAAGAGTGCAGTTAAACCCAAGGAGACTAAATGAGAACGATGACTGAAGCCGAGTTTAATGAGTGGCGCACCCATCCCGTAACGCTAGCAATCATAGGGATTCTTGAACGCAAAAGGGAAGAGTTAAGGCGGCAGTGGGAAAGTGGTTCTTTCACGGACTACGAAGCAGGAGCAATGGCTCTGACAAACGTTGCTAATATAGGAACTTGTCGAGGCTATGCGTATGTGCAAGAATTAGAGTATGAACAATTTATAGGAGAGTTAGATGTGTAGTTCCAGGAAAACTAAACAAGCCTGGGTAGACTTGAAGAATCGTTGCAATAACGAGCGGCATCCAAGTTACCGTTACTACGGAGGCCGTGGTATTGGGTACGAGGCGCGCTGGGAACTTTTTTCCAATTTTTTAGCTGATATGGGAGAGGCTCCGCAAGGACTTGCTATTGACCGTATAGATAATAATGGGGATTATACTGCGCAAAATTGTAGGTGGGTTACACAGGAAGTTAACAATCGTAATAGCGGGCGTGTTAAGTTATCAGCTGATATAGCACGACTGATTCGTACGAGTCTTCAACACGTTTCTACAGGGGCCTTAGCCTATCAGTATAACGTAACCCGAAAAGCTATTCAATCCGTTAGAAATAACACCAGCTGGAGTAATGTATGATGATGGAAAATAAGTCCGGCCTTGACCCTCGCGGGGTGGCCGTGTTGATAAAACTTTACGAGCCTGAACGCAAGGGCTCGCAGATCGTACTGCCGGAATCAGTCCAAGGTCGCTTGTCGATGGTGGATAACCGTGCAGTTGTGGTGGCCATTGGCCCCAGTGCTTGGCACGATGAGCCGACTCCCCGCGCTTGTGTGGGTGAAAAGGTCCTCGTGACTAAGTTCGCTGGTTTCATGGCCAAGGGGCCGCTGGACGGAGAGATGTATCGCCTGGTTAATGACCGTGATATTTTCTGTGCCGTAACCGACGAGGAGCCAAGCCATGTCTGACCAAGAATCCCAAGTGGAAAGCGCCGCAACTCCTGAAGTCCAGGCGCAGGCGGAAAAGATGGGCTGGATTCCTCCGTCCCGTTTCAAGGGCCAACCGGAGAAATTCGTCGATGCGGACCTTTATATTGAACGCGGTGAGACTGTCTTGCCTATCGTTCGTGAACAGAACAAGCGACTCCATGGTGAACTTGATGCTCTGCGGGCTGAGTCTGCCAAGACTACGGCAGCCCTCCGCGCAGCTCAAACGGCTATTGACCAGATTGAAGAGCGTCACACTGTCGAAACGCAGAAAGCGGTAGAACAAGCTCGGCGTCAAGTGAAGGCGCAGTTAGCGGCTGCTTCCGAGGCCGGGGATCATGAAGGCGTGGCAGAGCTGGCGGATCAGTTGACCCAGCTTAACGTAGCCGTGCCGGTAACGAAACCGCAGCTTTCTGCTCCAGCTCCAGTCGCCTTTGCGCCCGATCCGGAACTGGTGGCGTGGAACGAAGAGAACCCTTGGTTCGGGCAGAACAAACGGAAGACCTCGCTGGCCCTTGGCATCGCCCAGGAATTGCGGGACAACGGAGAAACCAGCACGGGACGTAGGTTCTTCGAGAAGGTCGCAGCGGAAGTTGCGAAGGAACTCGGGGAAGTGGAACCTCGTGGAGATAAGGTAGAAGGTGCTCGAGGGGGCGCGGAAGGCGAGAGCCGCTCCTCGGGCCGTAAGGGGTACAATTCCCTCCCTGCGGACGCAAAGCAAGCTTGCGATGCTGAAGCTCGTCGATTTGTCGGCGAAGGGAAGAAGTACAAAAACATCGCAGACTGGCGCAGTCGTTACGCCGAGATATATCACGGAGAATGAACATGGAACTGAAAACAATTAACCCCGCATCCTCGGCAGCAGGTAAATCCTCCGCCGAGCGCAAACGTGTCCCTATGTCAGTGCCGGTGCAGCGACTCGAAACCGCTGACATTCCTGGCTATCATCTTCACTGGTTCAACTCCTCCCCCGAGCGCCTTCAACGCGCCCTGGACGGTGGCTATGAATTTGTTGATGAGCGGGAGATGAAGATCAACAACGTATCCCTCGGCGGCGACAGTGCTGTCTCTGGTAACGCTGACATGGGCTCTCGAGTAAGTGTTGTCTCCGGGCAAGAGTTAGGTAAAGATGGCCAACCGACGCGACTGATTCTGATGAAGATCAGGCAAGAATGGTGGGACGAGGACCAGAAACAGGTCGAGGCTAGGAACACGAAAGTGCGAGATTCACTTCTCGGCGGAATGATTGGAGCCGAACACGACCAACGTGGAGACGCCCAGCACCGCTACGTGGATAAAGCACGGACGCAGATTCCCGACTTTTTTAAACCCAAGCGCAAGAGCGCTTAACCTACGGAGATTCTCATGGCAAATGCAAATCGTCCGGCTGGGTTCATTCCTGTTCAGTACCTTAACGGTGCCCCCTGGAACGGCCAAGCTCGACTCTACTCTATCGCGGCGGCTTACGCTACCGCACTCTATATCGGTGATCCGGTCAAGTCCAGTGGGACTGCCAATGCTGACGGTGTTCCAGGCATTGTCCTGGGGGCTGCCACTGGCGGGCTTCGTGGCGTGATCGTGGGCCTCGGTACGCAGGAAGGTCTTCTGGCCAATCCTGCGAATCTTGACATCACCTACCGCCCAGGAGCCGCCACGTCGAAAGACTGGTTCGCCATGGTCGTTGATGATCCTGCGGTTCTCTTCGAGATCCAGGAGCATTCCAATGGTACGGCCCTGGCTGCAACTGAAATCGGTCTCAACACCATCCCGGTGGTGGGCACTGGCAACGGTTTCGTCTCTGGCTGGGAACTGAGTTCCGCCACCGACGCTACTCCGGCAGCAACCGCGACTCTTCAGCTCAAACTGATGGGCCTGGTTCGCCGGCAGCAAAATGCGTTTGGCGCCTATGCCAAGCATCTGGTTCAAATCAACGTTCACGAGCTTGCCCACGGCACCGGCTCGTTAGGAGTATAACATGGCTGGCGGCGTCATCAATACAGGCTCGCATCCTAAACTGCTCTGGCCCGGTGTGTTTACCACCTGGGGTCAGATTTACGATCAGCACGCGAAGGAGTACACAGATTTGTACGACATCCGCACGTCTGATAAGGCGTACGAACAGGGCGTGCAAGTCACTCCGTTCGGCCTCGCTCCTGTCAAGGGCCAAGGTGCTCCGGTCACTTACGACTCGGAGATTCAAGGCGTGGTTTCGACCTACACCCATATCGCCTACGCCCTCGGCTTCATCGTGACTTTTGAAGAACTGCGTGACAACCAGTACAAGGAAGTTGCGACTCGTCGGGCGGAAGCGAATGCGTTCTCTATGAACCAGACGGTGGAAAACATTGCAGCATTCCCGTACAACAACGCTTTTGCTACGACGTACTTCACCACTGCTGACGGGGCCGCTTTGGTTTCGACTGCCCACGTGAATGCTACGGGCGGTACGTTCAGCAACGCGCTGTCGCCGGCGGCTGACTTGTCGGAAGCTTCCTTGGAAGACCTGACGATTCAGATCATGGGTACACAGAACGACACTGGCTTGCTGATCAACATAATGCCAGAGTCGCTGCACATCTCCCGCCAGGAGTGGTACAACGCGAACCGGATTCTGCAGTCGGTCCTGCAATCCGGCGGAGCGAATAATGACATCAATGTGCTGAAGGCAACCAATGCCTTCCCCAAGGGCATCAAGATGAACCATTATTTCAACTCCCCGCACGCCTGGTTCATTCGCACGAATGCGCCTAACGGCATGACCTTCTTCTGGCGTGATGAGCCGATGTTCGATCAGGACAACGACTTCGACACCAAGAATGCCAAGGCCGCGAGCTACATGAGATTGTCTGTTGGGTGCACTGACCCTCGTGGCATCTTCGGTAGCAACGGTCCGTAAACCTTAGCTGATGTTCCCTCGATTTATTTCACGATAATCCGAGGGGACATTGTCAAGGGCTTCCGCCCCCGTGTACTGGCACTTTCCAGTTGGCTGTAGGGTACGAAATGCTTAGCTGGCCACTTAGTGTAGGTATCTCCCCGCTTCGTACTTAGGAGAATGACATGACAACAGTAGCAGATGGTTTGTATCAATTTGGTGGTATGCCTGTAATGGGCGGGATTCCCCCCTTCCTTGGGAAGAATGCGAAAGTGTTTTTTGTAGACCCAGTAAATGGGTCAGATGGAAACCCTGGCAATTCTCCGGCGCGAGCTTTCGCTTCCCTGTATCGCGCACATTACATGATGACTGCAGGGCAGAATGATGTTTGTTTCTTGCTAGGAAATGGAGCGACGAGTGGCACGGCACGGCTTAGCCTGGCCAACGCACTTGCCGCACAGGGGCCAACTGAAACCGCCGCAACCTCTGGGGAATTGGTCTGGTCGAAGGACGCTTGTCACCTGATCGGGATTGCTGCTCCGGGCACAAACTCCCGGGCACGTATTGCGACTCCTACGGGGACGTATACAGCCGCGACTTTTGGCTCCAACAACATGATGACGGTCAGTGCAGATGGCTGTTATTTCGCTAACTTTTCCTTGACTCAAAGCTTCTCCACCGGCAATGCTGCGGAGATTACTCTGACAGTCTCAGGTGAACGTAACGTGTTTAATAACGTCTATGCAAGTGGTGGATTGAGTGCAGCTGCTTACGGTGGAGCTGCTTCTCGGGCCTTGCTGGTTACAGGCGGAGAGAATGAGTTCTTTAGCTGCGACATTGGGGCGGATACAGTAACCCGTTCTGCTGCTAATGCGAATCTTAGTTTCACCTCCGCGGCAGCTCGGAACAGGTTCGTCAAGTGTCTCTTTGCAATGCACACATCTTCTGCTACGTCAGTCTTTGTTCTGGCAGATACTGGCGGTGTGGATCGTTGGACTCTTTTTGATGACTGCATGTTTATCAACGCAATGGATTCGGGTTCGACTGCAATCACCGGTGCATTCTCCCTGGCCGCCAGCATTGGCGGGAGCATGGTTGTGAAGAACAGCGGCCTTGTCGGAGATGGTGCAGCTAACTGGGGCATTGATGCTACCTCCCTCGCGCAGATGTACGTTGATAACGTAGGCGGTGCAGCTACAGCAGGTTTGATGCTTAATCCGACTTGATCTATTTAACCAGTAAAAGGGGCTTCGGCCCCTAGGAGAATCAAATGGCTGATACAGTTACTACGCAGATTATCGCAGCAGGTCCACGCTATCATGTGGTGCACATGACTGGCATTTCCGACGGGACGGGAGAGAGCCTTGTCACGAAGGTTGACCTGTCCACGCTGGATCTTGGCAATGGAGTCGCTCCCACGAAGTCGAGCGTGAAGGAAATTCAGTGGTCGATTCAGGGGTTTACTTCCGTCCGTCTGTACTGGGATCACACAACCGATGACACGATCTCGATTCTGGCGCAGGGGAATGGGTACTCTGAGTTCGGAATGCTTGGAATGCTGAGTGATCCGGCAAGTGCAGGCGGGACAGGGGATGTGTTGCTGAGTACGGCAGGGGCAGTTGCGGGTGCTACCTACGATGTCACTCTCGTCTTGACGCTAAGCTGATTATGCGAATCCGCCGACTTTATGACGAGCCGCCATTTGTCCGGCGGAGGAATCTGTTCAATTGGAATAGTACGGGGGTTATGGGCTGGAGTCCACGCTCTCTGTTTGCTGCTGGCGAGCAAGGCGTCTGGTACGACCCCAGCGATTTAAGCACGATGTTCGAGGACTCCGCAGGCACCACATCAGCGGTACTTGACGGGCCTGTTGGCAAGATATTGGACAAATCTGGTAGAGGCAACCACGCCACCCAAGCCACCTCGACCAAGCGCCCAATTCTCAAACAAGACGCTAACGGGAAATATTACCTGCTATTTGACGGCGTGGATGACGCACTGGCTACTGCGGGCATTAATTTCAGTGCTACGGATAAGATGAGCGTGTTTGCGGGGGTTAGGAAGCTGAGTGATGCTGCGCAGGCGTGCGTGGCTGCTGTTGGGCTGAATGGTGGCACGGCAGGCGTTAACGCCGAGCTGGGCTTGCTACTGGCTCCTGGGGCCGCAGCAGCCAGTACTTATTGGTGGAGGGCTGGTGGATCGTTAATAGGGTCTGCTGCCAACGCCACAGGATTTGCATCACCCAATACCGCTGTATTAACTGCTCAAAGCGGCATCTCAACTGACCTGCAAAGTATTCGCATCAATGCGGCAACTGCCGTGCTTGGATCGGGCGACTTAGGAACCGGAAATTTAGGGTCTGGGCAAATCATCTACATCGGCTCCCGCTCAGGCACTTCCCTGCCATTTAACGGCCACCTCTACAGCCTGATCGTTCGTGGCGCACAAAGCACTGATGCGCAGGTAGCAGCAGCGGAAATGTATGTCAACAGCAAGACGGGAGCTTACTGATGATCTACCCACACCGCACCATGATCGTCCCTGACGCCATCGTCGCCACGGTACGCGCTCTCGCTGACAATTTCGGCCCGTCTGCATCGGGTATGT
>Ga0265297_10001863_pt1 | contig 46251 bp, 66 predicted proteins | sample Munlanlwell13791_FD_192502 | JGI IMG/M metagenome (GOLD analysis project Ga0265297, IMG submission 192502) | Leachate microbial communities from a municipal landfill in Southern Ontario, Canada - Leachate well 137-91 | ecosystem: Engineered > Solid waste > Landfill > Unclassified | place...
AAAAACCCAAAAAATTTTTAAGAATATTAAAGTTTTAAAAGTTAAAAAAATAAAAAAAAAAAAAAAAAAAAAAGAAAAGAGAGAGAAGAGAAGAAGAGTGATAACTTCAAATCATCAAAAATGGGATGGGTGGGAATGTAAGACAAACAAATAAACAACGTTACAATGCTACAATTAAACAATGGAGGACTTAGAATGAAGAAGGGTTATAGAGGTTATAAGAGTTATAGACCTAAGAAGGATAAACTATATGTTAATAGAGAGAATACACTAATGGACTGTTGGAGGTTTGATACTGCCTATAAGAAGTTAGATGGATTCAATGTTTATAGGAAGTGGGCTTGTGGAGAAGGGCCAGTAGTGCGGCACCTGTGTAGTGATAAACGGTGTATCAATCCGCTGCATTTAGTAAGAGGGACAGACTTTGAAAATGCCTTCGATGAGAATGAAGTTAAGTTCTATGTCATTATACCTAGGGCCACTATCCAGTTGAAAGATAAGTATGGGTTTAGATATATGAAGGAAACTATTAATTATGGGAGAGAAAGGTTTAGAGCTAGGTTTGTGGAAGGTTTGATTAGTTCAGTAAGCAATGTTGAAAGACTAACAGCTGCTAAGGCTTTATTTGATGCTCTCAAAGTAAGGACTGATATAGAGATTACACCTATTATAGGAGGGATTTAAGATGAATGAAGAAGTTAAGCAAGAGGCAAGCATACCTGTACAGACTAGGGTAAATATAGTTAAGTTAGCTAGTATGTTAGAGTATTGGGAAAGTACTGGATATAACATTAAGACTATGAGTCAGTTAGTATCATGGAGTGTTGATTTAGTATATGAAATATTAGATACTAATAAGTTTATAAAGAACAATCAAATGGGAATTGGAGAGGCTAGGAATGTATTAGAAGAAAGAGGACTGTTTCAAAAGAGTTTGAAGGATAGAGCATTTAAGAAATTAGGTACAGCGATTAGTTTTGAAGGTATGAGAGGAGAAGGAATAAATCCTAGTCAGTACAATCCTAGGAGTTATAATAAACTACATAATAAACATAGTGTACAAACATTTAATGGTAAAGTAAGTAATGAGAAGTTAGCTGAGATGACTAAGGTAGCAGAAAGTTATGTACCAACTAATAATGAACTAACTGAAGAGAAGAAAAATAGTATATGGGAGAAGGTTAGGAATAGTGGGGTAAACAATGCGGGCGGAGATGAGGTTGATGACACTATATTAGTAGGTGAAAAAATGACTAATGAACAGTTTGATGCTAAGCAGAGAGAAATTGAGAGGAAGGACAGGGAAAGGTTAGAAGCAGAGAAGAACTTTGTGTTTGAATGAGTTTGTTTAATGATTAAATGATCTGATTGGAAAAACTTATAATGCATCACTATGTCATTTACAGGTCTGATGCTTATTGTGTTTCCGTTAAATTTATGATACGGTATGGGTAACAGAATTGAAATGGAAAGTTATTAAATAAGGAGGTGATAAACTATGTTACTAACAATTTCAATAGTTTGTGGATTAGGTGTAGCACTTTGTATTTATGGTGCTTTTTATGACTAAATATAAAGTAACTATCAACTGGCATGGAGAAGTATTGACATTCTACACCTTTGCCAAGAATGAGAAAAAGGCACTTATTAATGCTATGGTGAGATTAGCAGGGTCATTAAATTGTCATGTTAGGTTGGTTAAGTACTATGTGGAAGATGTTAATGCTAACAGGTGGAAAGTGGAGGTGGAATGATGGAAGAGATAACAAAACCCGGAGCAAAAGCAAAGTTGTATTTACCTATAATGACAGCTGCTGCATTAGCAATGGATGAGGCACCTATAGGTATAATTGACATACCTCAAAAAGGATCAGGGCCTACCAAGAAACAAATCAACTACCGTAAGCAGAGAAAAGCCAAGGCTAAAATCTCTGCTAAATCAAAGAGGAGGAATAGGAGATGAATAAGACAACAGTAGACATAGGTTATGGAGACTTAGATATTTATGTAGATGGTCAATTAGCATTACATATTGGACAAGTTAGTGATGATAAAATTATTAACCTATTTATATACCCAAAAGGTGATATTGTTAAGTCTATACTAAGTGAGGAAAATCCAGACTCAGAATGTACTCATGAGATACTTATACCAAGAAAGATCGTTTAATAACAAAACGATCTTAATTAAAAGAAAGGAGGGCCAACAATCTATGTCAATCAAAGTAACTCAATACCAAGATACAATCTGTTTACACTGTCTCATGTGTGGAAAGGTAATTCCTTTCACTATTAAAAGTGTAAGGGATGCCTATACTAAGATTAACAACTTCCGTGGTGAGCATGAGCATATTGAGGTAAGGAGAAAAAGATATGGAAGATGGAATAGTAGAGGATATTGTAAGTAGGTGTAGGGTGAAGCAAACTATATACAAACCACCTTTACCATTAAAGAAGATGAGGAATTATCCTTGCTATCATAATAGGAATGGCAAGGTAAAAATCTACACCAAGGAAGAGATTATTAAATATTTGGAGGAACATTCTAATGACGAAAGAGGAAAAAGAGAAGAGGTTGGAAGAGGGAATGATTCAACTAAACAACATACACAAGGAATTGGAGAAGGTTTATAAAGACCTTATGAAGTCAAAGGAAGTTTATCAGAAACATGAAAAAGCTTGGATGAAGTTAAGGAAGGAATTTGAAACACTTGATTATGAACTTGCTATGATGGATGGGAGGTATAAAGTGCTACCTGCCCAAGGTGTTAGAGTTAAGAAGGTTGCAAGTGCAAATGATCTTAGCGTAGATCAGATATTGAAGATTGCTAAGGAATTAGGAATTGATTTAGATAAAGAATAAATTAAGGAAAGGAGAATAAGATAATGTTAAAAAATGATAGTAAGATGTGTATCATTCACAACGGAAGATTTTGTTATGAGCTTATTGTAGATAAATATAATATACACTTTACTGGTTCTTACAATGTTGAATACTTTGAAAGACATTATTCAGCATTAGGATACAAAGTCATAGTACAAGGAGATGGAAGTAAAAATTATAAGGAGGTCTAACAAATGAAGTACACATTCAAGTTAGTACGCCCAGCTAAGTCCAATGGAGGAGATCGTTATGAGCATTCTACAAAAGGCTCAGAAGATCATATGGTGTTTTACTTTCCACAAAGTATTTCAAGAAAAGGAGGTGAACCAGCAAAGGAAATAACAATTACTATTGAGTAAGCGGAAGCAAATGCACAATGATTTCCATTGACACAACCCTGTAGTTATGTTATCATGTATTTTCACAAGGCGAGTAATCGTCATTACAATTAACCAAGGAGGTTAGCAAATGAAGAAAGTATTGGTAGAAGCAAAAGTTCCGGCGAATGAAGAAAAAGGTATCAAAGAGGCATCTACAAGTGTTACAGTAAACTATGCAGAGAATATCAAGGAAGCTGTCGAGATGTTTGGTGAGGAAGCGATTCTTACCAATGCTTTTGCAAACTGGCGTGTGACTCTTCAGAGCAATATAAGGGGTGCTCTGAAGCGTGGTGAGAGTGCAGAAGCCATTGCTACTCGTCTGGCAACTGCCAAGATGGGCGTTGCACAGTCTGGTGGAAAAGTAGATCATATCCAGGCTTACCTGGCTACGTTCGCTTCTGCGACTCCTGCAGAGCAGAAGAAGATGCTGGCTGAACTTCAGGCTAGGGCGGCTAAAGCCTAAAACAAAGTATCACATTATTAAATCCCGGAGGCTTCGGTCTCCGGGGTTTTTTACCTTCTTAATTGTACCATGAAGTAAGAAACAATGAAGTTCATTTAATGATTAAATGATCTTAAGACGAAAGGGAGAAAAGCCAATGAAAGAAGTCAAAAGTACCAAACATCCTACCATTAAACAGATGCAGAACATGGCATTTAACCTCAAAAGTAAATTCGACAAACCTTCATATACAGGAGTAAAAATCTGGGACTTTAAACATAAAGATAATAGCCTTGTATCTATTTATAAGTTATATGTAGAAGATACATATAATTTAGATTTTGATTCTTGGAAAATCTTACAAGACAAATACTTTGAAATAATGAAGGGAGAGTAAGTTGCCTAATTATCAAAGATGGAAAAACATAATGAAATGCTATCCTTTTTCTGAGGATAGACTAGCTAAATGGAAGCCACCTTATATCTGTCAACCTAAGTTTGATGGTGTAAGGTGTCGTGCTATTCCACTTCAAACTGGTCCTAAAGGTAACGAATACATTCTTGTTTCCAGTGAGGAAAACATTATCTATTCAGTACCTCACATAAATGAAGAATTAAGTGTCTTTGGATTGAATGGAGAATACGATGGGGAACTTTATTATCACGGATTAGGGTTTGAGGATATCTTATCTATAACCTCAAGGACTGTGAACCTTCATGGAGACTTCAGAATGATACAGTTTCATATCTTTGACATAGTCAATGATAAGCCTCAGATGGAACGTCAGCTAATGCTTGAAAACTTGCGTGGACTTAGTAGGTTATTACCTATCGCTCCATTCTGGTTGTGTGAAAACTTAGATGATATAATGAGAGTTTATGATAAACTTCTTGAGATGAGGTATGAAGGGATTATAGTTAGACATTTCCAGAATATGTATGAAAGGAAGAGGTCTACTTACGTAATGAAGTTTAAGCCTAAGAAGGAGGATGAGTATGTCATTACTGGATATAAAGAAGAGTGTGATAAAGAAGGAAATCCAAAAGGTACGCTTGGAGCCCTTATCTGTGAATCTGGAGATGGAGAGACTTTCTCAGTCGGTACAGGATTCAATGAAGAGCAACGAGCCAATCTATGGGAGATTCGTGAGACGCTTGCAAATAATACAGCAAGAATCCAATACCAGCACTTAACCTCAGGAAAGAAAGTACCTCGCTTCCCTGTATTTGTGGAGGTAGTTGAAAATGACATATGAAGAAGCTATTGAGTGGTTTGAAAATAAGAGATCTATGACAAATCTTATTCCACAAGAACCTTATGAAACATGGGAGGTTCGCATAGCACAGGCAGATGCTGCTATGATACAACAAGCTTATTGGATTGTTAGATATAATAAAGAGGTTGTAGAATCTCACGATTGGTACTGTGGTTGTGGACACTGGAATGGTTCTAACTTAGCAGTATGTGCTGGATGTGGGAGAGAAGTTAATGATAGTAGATAATAATTTAAACTAACTAACAAGGAGGAAAAGCAAATGTCAGAACAAAGATCATTCTACATCGCAGGGGTAAAGTTCCATCAATTAGCTACTGTTATTAACAATATAAAGGTAGGTAATTCTCTTAAACTATCCCCTGAACCGACCAACAAGTTTGACCCTAATGCTGTTCGTATTGAGTATATGAAACTCTTTCAATCAGATAAAGGTTACGATGAGAAAGGTGTCATGCTTGGATACGTACCTAAAAAATTCAGCTCCGAAATCTGTGCCATGTTAGAAGCTGGTCTTGACCTTGAGTGTGTTATCCTTGAGGTCAACACAGCGGCCAAACCTTGGGAGCAATGCAGGGTAGTAATAAAAGCAATGGAAGAGGAGGTATCTGAATAATGAAAATTGTATACTGCAGTAATTGTGGTACTCGTCTCAACATAACTCGAAAGGCTATGCCTAAGCTTGGTCGAATCATAGACATTGTAGAATATCATGTCTGCCCTGACGAACCAGTTGAATTCGACCTAACTCCAATTGACTTACCTACATTTGTTGAAGATAAGGAAAACAACAAGTTCATTAAATCATTAAACGATCTGCATCCGCAATCTGTTATTGGTGCCAGTGGGTTACAGGATAGAAGACCAAGTGATCAGGTAAAGTCAACTGCTCCTTCTTCATTGGATGATTTAATGAAATCCCTTGGGCCTTCAACTCCTGCAAATGACATAAATGAGGAACCTGATGAAACCTAAAGTTTACGTAGTAAACAAAAGTTCGCATGACTTTTCTGCAGCCATTCAGTATGGAGAATTAGTATTCCTTAGCGAAGGTCCCATGAATCGTTATGCAACTAACAACATGCATAGGGAGTTTAGTTCTATGATGGAGAACTCAAGCGAGCATGACCATATAGTTCCTTGCTCTCTTAATGTGATGAACTCTATTGCCTGTGCAATCTTTGCGAGGAAACATGGGAGACTTAACTTACTCTTGTTTAAAGAAGGTACTTATATTGAGCGTAATATGGTGCTTGATTAGCATACTACTTACGTTAGGTATATTACATTATAAATTTAATAAGCTAGTAAATGCCCCATTCATTCCTCGTCAAGTACCACAGGAAATAAAAGATGCTATGATGAAGATGGGGCCTAACTATCACTACATGACTATTGATGATAAACTTTATGTCAATACAGGTGATGGAATCTGGAGGAGGTTAAGGTATGAAAAACACAGTGTCAGCAAGGAATAAGATAATAACTATTGACGTATTAAGAGGTTATACAGTTAAAGAAGTAGGTGAGAATTTTAAGTTATCTAAAGGTAGGATTCAAAAGATATTCTGGGACACTATTGTTAAAGTAGGTCATGATAAGATAAGAAATATAATGGGGAGCTTCCCAAATAACTTGAGGCAGTTTAGAGATTACAAACATATATTTGAAAGGATGTTGAATGACCTACCTTTAAAATAAGTTATAATTTTCAGCCTTCTTGACAAACCCTTGAAGATGTGGTATGATGGGTTACAATTAAATTAAGAATGAAAGGAGAATAAGAAGATGATTAGTGAAAGATCTTTGAAACAATGGAGGCAGGATGCGCTGGTAGACAAAGGTGTTGTCCCTGATGATAATATGGTAATGACCTTACTTGGTGAAAACAAAAAGCTGCGAGAAAGAGTCCTCGCAACGACCCAAGAGCTTCTTGACCAGCACCTAATACGGAGAAGTAACTATGCCAGATTTTAGATTTGACCGTGACTTTCTTGCAGAAATATGTGGTAGATGCGGATTCACCTATGGTTCACATCACGGTGGAACTTCTCCTTGGCCTAGAGATTACTGTCCAGGGCATGAAGACAGAATGGACTGGGAGAAGGGGCCTGGGACTTGTTTCAAACCTACAGGAGAATACAAGGAGGATAAGGAAAATGATTAGTGAGATGGCTTTGAAAATGTGGAGGAGACAGGCGCTTAATGCAGATAGACATCGTATGAATACTATAAATCTATATAAAGGTGCTTCAGCTGGACTGGTTGAAGCCTATATAGAATGCCAAGTACGCATCCTTAAACTAACTCAAGAACTTCTTGACCCAGCATCTTATGAGGAAATAAAAATGTCTGATGAAATAATAGCTAAACTCGACAAAGGTTCTACAGGCAAACATAAGCGTTATACAATAGGCACTGTTGACTCACCTATAGGTGGCGCTGTATATGTCAAACCTGAGGTTGAACTACCTGTTACAATAACTGTGGTTATTCCAGGGAGGGAGAAAGATGTTCCCAATAACTGAGAAACCAACTTGGTCAATCCGTGACTCGTCTAAACTCGACGACTTCATGAGGTGTAAACGTTATTACTTCTTCCGTCACATACTTGGATGGGACCTTGACATGCCTGCACATGATCTATACTTTGGCAATGCTTGGCATATAGCACGTGAATATCAACTAATCCACGGCTATGATGATGTGCAGGGTGCGTATTCTGCGTTCATAGATTTCTACCGTAAGGAGTTCGACCCTGTTACAGATGAAATGTATTCACCTAAGACACCAACCGCCGTCCTTAACGCTCTTATGAAGTTCGCTGAAGAACGGTCACTTGACTTGGTTGAAAATGAGGTTGTCGAACTTGATGGTCATAAGATGACTGAAATATCTGGCACAGTTCCAGTTGACGAAAAGCGTGTGCTCCACTATCGAATGGACTCTATTATGAGACGTAAAGATGATGGTATGATCTTTTCTTGGGATCACAAGACTACAAGTGAAAGGTATATTATAGGCAGGCAGTGGCAGGAACAGTTTGACCTCAGTTTACAAAATGGTACTTACACACATTGCTTATATTGCATGTTTCCTATTGACCAAGTCCTTGGTATTGAGTTCTGTGGTACTGGGTTTGCTTACCTCAAACGTGGCTCAGCTAATCGTCCTGCAGGTTATCACTCAACACTTATGCGTATTCCATCTTTCAAAACTCCAGAGCAAATGAATGTTTGGTTGTGGACTGTGATTGACATCCTTGATGATCTTGAAAGGGAAATGGATAGGCTATTTCATTGCAAAGAAAGTGACCCAGTCTTAATGGCATTTCCTATGAGGTCAAAAGCTTGTTGCACTGATTATAGAGGTTGCCCATTCCGTGATTACTGCTTATCATGGGCTAACCCTTTGCAAAGATGTTACGAGCCTCCTTTGGGATTTAGAGAAGAATTCTGGAATCCTGCAGAGATGGAAACTACAAATAAGAAAAACTTAGAATGGGAGAGGAGTGAATAATGAATAAAGATAGAGAAATAATATATAAGACAATAAGTAAAATGTTGGACAACCCTGATACATCTGGAGTATATCCAACTAGTACAGCAATTACTGATTTAGAATTGTATGTTATTACTCAGCGGATTGAAGCTATAGGATGGTGTTATGCTTATTGTTGTAGCTTATTAGATAGAGGTAATGACCCTAGAACTGAAGAAGTACATCTTATATTAGATGCTATGCCTCAAGATTTAGGAGAATAACTAATGAACGTATTCAACTTAATAACTCAGGGATATGCAGTAGTTTCTAGAAAATTTTGTATTGTATCTAGAATTGATAGATATGATTGGAGAGAATACTGTGAGGAGAATAAATATCCTATTAGTGCAGATTGGTATAGAAGAGTATTAAGTAAGGATAGGTTAGTAGTAAATAAGAGTATAATACATAAAATACCTAACTCTTGTCATGCAGATTATTACTATAGAAATAGGGAGAATAACTAATGGCCTATGACGCACAAAGTGAATTAAAAAAAGTAAAAGAATTCTATGCAGGTGATCCTTTGCAAAAGCGCTTCAGTGCATTGGTCACAGGTGAAACCAATGCAGGCAAAACTTATCTCCTAAGGACTGCTCGCAAACCTATTCACATAGACTCCTTCGATCCTGGAGGTACAAAGTGTTTAAGAGATCTAATTGCCTCAGGTGATGTAATAGCTGACACTCAATGGGAATCAGATGACCCTTACAATCCTAAATCATTCGCTGCTTGGATGAAGGCTACTGACCTCCGTCTTCAAATAGGTTACTTCAAACAGTTTGGAACCTACTGCATTGACTCTGCAACTACCTTTGGTGAAGCAGTTATGAACTACCAACTTAACACAGCTAGCAGGGCAGGCGAAACACCTATGCATCGCCGTGACTACATGCCACAGAAGACTTACATGACTAATTACATCAAGAAGCTAATGAGTATTCCTTGTGACTTTATTCTAACTGGTCACTTACGTGAGATTAAGAAGTTAATTCGTATAGATACAAGCACTGGGATTTCTACTGAGGAAATCAAGTATAGGTTCTATACAACAGGTCAAGCAGTCGTCACCATCCCTTTACTATTCGACGAGATTTATGTTATAACTGGGAAGGAAGGGCGTGATGGTCCTAAGAGAGAAATGCTTATAGATTCACTTGGCACTTATGTTGCAAGGTCTAGGTTGAAAGCTAAGGGGTTACTCAATGCAGTTGAAGAACCTGACATTAAAGGGTTGTTGAAGAAGATTGGGTTAGATTGGGCAGATAAACCTAAGTTAAGTATATAAGTCTGGAGATAAGGACTAGAGGAGGTGTGGAGGAGATGAGCTATACAGACAACGAAAGAAATGCGGATGGTGCGGCAAAGACCTAAGCCTTGCATCGAATGTGACATATCTAAACGGCAATCAACCCTTATGTGATTTATGCCTTATCCGGGCACAAGCTGGTAATGACCCCATCTCTAGGGATTGGAATACCCCCGAAGAGGATGAGGCATGGAAAAATCTTTGATCAGCTGAAAGGAGAGGGAGAATGTATAAAATAGATAAAAACATACCTATCCCAAAAGGTATACACGGAGGAGGGCCTCCATGCAAATATCCTTTTGATGATATGGAAGTAGGTGATTCATTTCTTATACCATGCACAAGAGAAGAAAAAGGTAACATACAATCAGCTGTAAATGCTTCTATGAAAAGGGTTCCTCATATGAGGTTTACAACTAAATACGTAACAAAAGGTATAAGAGTCTGGAGGATTGTATAAGATACATTAACAGATCATTTATCAATTAAATGATCTCAACAAACAGAGGAGAAATAAGATGAAAAAGTATGGGTTAAGAATTGGTGAAATAGGCATCGAGTTCTCTTCAATCGAAGAAAGGGACAAGGTACTTAAAGATTTCACAAGAGGTGTAGGTGAAGGAGCATTTTCTGTATATGATAGAGACACAAAAGAAGTACTGGTAACATGTTCTGAATGTATAGGTATATTCGGAATAGATTCATGTGGAAAAAGAACTTACCCTTACAAAAATACATGGGAGAATAAGTATTCAGATAAAGATGATTACATCTGTGATGCTTGTCTAGCTAAACAAATAAAAGCAAAGGAGGTGTTTGATGCGAAAAAGATGATCAATGAAATTGAAGATGATGACTAAGTAATTAATTATTAACTACTAACTTTTAAGGAGGCATATAAAATGCTTACAGACTACAGTGATTTAGAAAAAGAAATTGAAGATGCACCAGAGCCTAAAATCCTTCCTCGTGGTACTGAGGTAAAGGCTCGCATTATTGCTATGCGTGAAGGCGTCAGTGAGAAGAACGGTGCTCAGTGGTACATGCCTGTGTTCGATGTACCTGATGAACCCCTCGCACTTGAGTTCCAGGATTTCTTCTGGGACCTTGCAGACCGGGATAAGCTGGATGAAAAATCCAAGGCCCGTGCACTGAGGAAATTTAAGAACTTTGCAGGTGCTTTCGGTCTGGACTATTCCAAACCTTTCGGTTGGGAAGATTTGGTCGGTCTGGAAGGTTGGGTCATTCTTGGTATTAAGAAGGATGATGAGTATGGAGATAAGAATACTATCTCCAAATACATTGTGGGGAAGTAGTTTAACTCTGTCAGGTGAGTATACCCAAAAGGGGTGGGGATAAGGCGAACACTGAGTGCCACCACATGAACCACTCACTAAGTCCCCTACTCACCTGACTTCATTAAGGAGTATTACAATGGGAACTATACACAATAAAATCTGCAACCTCAAGTCAGGTGAGGCTGTCTACATAGATGAGAATAAGGAAATATCTATAGAAAAAGACCACTCACGTTTGGTTGAGCCTACACTTCAAGAGTTGAATGAACTAGCTATTCTCCTCTACAACCAACGTCAAGCTGCCTATGAAGCAATAGGTTATAGAACTGTCTACTAACGAAAGATGAAAAAGTAAATAAAAACAAAGGAGAACTAAAGCTATGACAGAAGACAGATTTATGCTAGAGGTAGAGAAGGCGATTGCAAGAAGTAACAAACTACTTGCAAGAAAAGGTAAGGTGTACACTGTCAATGATGACAGGTTAATCAACTTCAAACAGGCAGGTGCAATGGAACTTGTACCTCCTACTCAGTCCCTCATGTCTATGATGAATAAGCATGTAGCCAACATAGCTGGGATGGTGAAGAATCCTACGGCCTATACAAGGAAAGATTGGAACAGGTCACTGGATGATGTGAGGAACTATACACTGTTACTGGATGCTCTTCTGATTGACATGGGAGTTGAGTGATGGATAACTGGGATAGATACTTCCATTCAATTTGTGAATCAGTTGCATCGAAGTCACCTTGTCTATCCCGCAAGATAGGCGCACTCCTTGTGAGGGATCATAGTATTGTAAGCACTGGATACAATGGCCCTCCAAGGGGTGTTCCGCACTGTGGATATGATAGATATATGAATGATGATACAATAGTAGACTTAATTAGTAACCCTGTTAAAGAAATTACAAGAATCCAGAGATTTAATTCTGAATGCCCTCGTAAAGTTCTTGGTTATGAATCTGGCACTCACATGGAACTTTGTCCTGCTCAACATGCTGAGACCAACGCCATCTCCAATGCGGCCCGTTTAGGAGTCTCAGTACTAGGCACTACTCTCTACATGAACTGCATAATCCCTTGCAAGAACTGCTTCGGTGCACTAATCAATGCAGGGATTAGAGAAATAGTAGTGGATGAAACTACTGTGTATGATAAACATACACAGTTCTTAATAGACAACTCAGATATTGTAATAAGGAGTTTTAAGTTATGACTATTAGAAGAAAAATATACCTATATTTCTATTGTATAATAATGAGTAGGTTATGGAAAATCAGTTATAATCTATATAACTATTGTGAAGATAGAAGACCTGGAGGAGGGTTCCATATAAAGAACTATTATAGATAAGATCATTTAATCATTAAATTATCTGGAGTTGATATGATTAGGAAACCTATATTATTAGATAAGAATACTTGTGTAGTCTTATGGGTATTTAAAAGACCAGATGAAATAGAAGATATTGCTTATGATGTATATGATTCCTATGATTCACACAAGTATTTAAATATTGCAGCTAAGCAATTTATTAGTCAATTAAAAGGTCATTGGACACCTAATTTTTTAAAGGCCCTTAGACATGAAATAGATATACAATTAAATTATCTGGAGGAAATTCAACTATGAGCAACGAAGACTACAAACCACGCTTTTCATTTGAAATATCTGAAGAACAAAAGAAGCGTGCAGACAAGTTACTTACCACCTATGGTCTACGCAAAGCTATATTCAACCCAGTCCTCGACGACATCTTGGATATGATAGAAGAATTCGGAGGCATGGCTATAGGCATAATGATGAGTGGGAAGGTTAAACCTAGGGATATAATACCTACAATGAAAGAGGCAGATAAAGCAGGGAGGAAATAACTATGGCTGACATTGAAAATTTAGGATATCCTTCAGTCTCCGATATGTCTTCTGACGAGGGAATAGAGTTGTTACGTCAGATACGCCTTAGTAGACGTATTCCTGTCAAGAAAAATGTTAAAAAGGCTATAAAGAAAAAGGCTGATGCAAAGAAGATTAAAAATGTAGATGCTAATTTAGCAGCTGAATTACTTAAAATACTGGGAGGACAACAATGACAATTAAAGTTGGTAAAGTAGGAATGGTCTCTGTTAATTCAATAATTATTTCAGATCGTTCTCGTGAGGTACTTGGTGACCTCGAAGGAATCGAATCTAACATGAAGGAAAGTGGGCTTATTACACCACTTACTGTTAAAGATCTTAAAGACGGTACTTATAAATTACTAGCCGGTGGACGTAGGTTTACTGTCCTTCAACGTAATGAAGTTAAAGAAATCCCTGTCCGTATATATGAAGAAGACCTCACCGAACTTGAAATGAAGATCATTGAGAAGTCTGAGAACTTCTTTCGTAAAGATATGGAGTATTGGGAATTAGATAAACTCACACTTGAAATTCACAAGATGCAGCAATCTATTCATGGAGTTAAAGCACCAGGTCCTGGTCAGGAAGGTTGGGGAACTAAAGATACAGGTGAGATGATAGGTGGAGTATCGACAGCTACTGTAACTCAATCTATCAAACGAGCTGAAGCACGTGAGGCTTTTCCTGAGCTATTCGATAATTGCAAAACAGCTAAGGACGCACTTAAGGTAATAAAGAAAGTTGACGAAGCATTGGTTAAGCAGGTTATAGCACAGAAGTTAGAAACACAAGCTACTAACGGAACCCTTAAACAATTATCTAAATGCTATATCCTTGAAGATTTTTTCAAAGGAGTTAAGCAAATACCTAATGGTGCAATGCACTTGGTTGAAATAGATCCTCCATATGCTATTGACTTACACAATGCTAAGAAATCTGATAGTGAATCACAGTATCAATTAAATGATTATAATGAAGTTGAGTCAAAGGATTATATGGGATTTATGAGTGATGTATTCAAGGAATGTTACCGAGCTATGGCCGACCACTCATGGATGATAGTATGGTTTGCACCTGAGCCTTGGTTTGAACAGATGTACAATGCTATAATTAAAGCAGGGTTTGAAACTACTCGTATGTGTGGTATATGGACAAAGAAAACTGGGCAGTCCAAACGCCCTGAGATGCACTTAGCTAATTCATACGAGATGTTTTTCTACGCTTGGAAGGGTCGACCAGCATTGAATAAAGCAGGAAGATCAAACATCTTTGACTTCCCTCCAGTGCCTGCACAACAGAAGACTCACCCAACTGAACGACCAATAGAATTGATGAAAGAAATTTATGACACCTTTGCATTCCCTGGCTCACGTGTGCTGATTCCTTTCCTTGGTTCAGGTAATGGATTGATTAGTGCTCACCAACTTGGGATGTCAGGTGTAGGGTTTGAACTGGGAAAGGGTCACAGGGATTCGTTCTTAGTTAAAGTTAATGGGATGAAATAAGATCGTTTAATAAATAAACGAACTGAATGAAAGGAGAAAGCTATGTCATTTCAAGAATTTCAATTTAGTATAATTGTCATGCTTGGTTTACAATCTATTATGATACTTTTAATCTGTGTCATTTTAGGTATGGTCATAGGTAAGGGGAAGACTAAATGAAAAGGACATTTGTTCCACCTTCAGGCCCACCTGAAGCTAAACTCGCAGGATGTGGTGAACAACCTGGCATGGAAGAAATCCGCTCACGTCCTCCCAAACCTTTCGTTGGCCCCGCAGGTCGTGGATTAGATGAATGCTTTCTAATGACCAAGGTCCTTCGCCGTGATGTTTACTTAACTAATGTAATCAAAGATCTTGATGCACCTTTGAAACATTATATAGATTTAGGAACCAAAGGTAATCCAACTATCAACCCTGAAGGTTATCAATACATTCAGGAGTTAGGAGCCGAACTTAAGTCGTTAAACCTTAATGCAATCATAGCATTTGGTAACGTAGCTTTGCTTGCTCTAACTAACCGTGTTGGAATAACTAAATGGCGTGGTAGTGTTCTCGAATCTACCCTTGTCCCAGGACTTAAGGTAATCCCTACATTCCATCCAGCTACTTTCATCCCTCCGAAGTTTAACTATCTCAACAAACCTTTGATATGTGAAGATATACTCAAAGCTAAATACGAATCTGAATTTAAAGAGATAGTTCGTCAACCTCGTGAAATATTTATTAAACCTACATTCAATGATGCAGTTGGATTCCTAAATCATTGTTATGAAGTTGGATTAAGAGGGCAGACAATAGGAATTGATATTGAAGTTATCAATGGTGAGGTTGACTGCATCTCCTTTAGCCCTAGTCCAAACCACTCAATATCAATTCCTTTTCGTAATGCTCAAGGTGATTACTTTATAGCTGACCAAGAATATGAAATTATGTTACTTGTAGCAAAGATAATCCAGGAAGAACGGATAGCTAAAGCAGGTGCTAACTTTATATTTGATACTCAGTTTTTATTTCATAAGTATGGTATTGTACCTAGAGGTATCCTTCACTGTACTCAGATAGCACAGAAGATTTCATATCCAGATTTCCCGGCAGGTCTTGACTTCGTAACAACTATGCATACTGATGTACCTTACTACAAACAAGATGGTAAGCAATGGATGAAGATGCAATCTGGCACATGGGATCAGTGGTGGAATTACAACGGAATGGATGCTATCATTCCTGTTGAAGCAATACCTAAGCAAATGAAAGTATTAGATCATCAAAATAATATTGAAACCTATGAACGTCAAAGGAAATTAATATACCCTTTACTATATATGTCAGAACGTGGGATTAAAGTTGATGTCCAAGGTATGATGAAATATAAGGATGAACAACAATATGAACTTGATAATGTAGCTGATAAACTTAATGAGATAGTAGGTTATAACATTAACTATAACTCACCTCAACAGTTGATGAAGTATTTTTATCAAGAATGTAAACTCAAACCTTATAAGAAACGAAATGCACAGGGTAAGTATACTAACACAATAGATGTTAATGCACTTAAGCGTATATCAAGGCAGGGTACACAAGGTAGTGAGGCTGCTAGGATTATGTTAGATATCCGTGGTCTTAGTAAACGTATATCGACTTATTTAAACATAGGAAAGGTGGATAAAGATGGACGATATCGTTCGAGTTACAAGCCTGTGGGCGCTGAGACTGGCCGCTTATCTTCTGGGGAAACAATCTTTGGAACTGGTGGTAATCAGCAAAACTGGCCACACGACTTGTTGCGGTTCTTTCTTTTCGATGAAGGATATATCGGTTATAGTTTCGATTTGTCCCAGATCGAAAATCGTATTGTCGCCTACGTTGGAGGAGTAATCTCACAAATCGAAGCCTTTGAAAACGGAATAGATCTTCATAAAATGACTGCCTCAATTATATTTAACAAACCCTACGATCAAATCTCAGGTGAAGACGGTTCGTCAGACGTAGGTGATGGTAGGCAGTCCGAACGCTATTGGGGTAAGAAAGGTAATCATGCAATTAACTATGACACAGGCTACAGAACATTTGCTCTGGTAAATGAAATGCCTGAGGTAGAAGCTAAGCAAATCGTAGAATCAATTCATAGAGGTTATCCTCAGATTCGTAATGGCTATCACGTCATAATCCAAAACATGATTAGGAAAAATAGAATGGTTACAAACTTGTTTGGTCGCAATAGATTATTCCTAGGTCCAATCATCCCTTCTTATCCAACAGTATCAAAGCAAGCATGTGATACTACATTTCGTGAAGCCTATGCACACTTTGCACAAAGTACGTGTGCCGACAAGATCAATGAACAAGGTTTGGAATACATCTATTATAACCAAGACTTATTCAAACCAATAGAATTATTAGCACAGGTTCATGACTCAGTTGTGTTTCAGATTCCTTTGTCTATCCCATGGGAAGAACATGCTAAGATGTTATTGCTGATTAAGCAATCACTTGAGACACCTTTATTCTGGCATGGGACTGAGATTAAAACACCTGTTGATTTAGCTATTGGACTTAATATGTGCAAAGAAGCTATGAAAGAAATGAAGAGTAAAGATATACCATCTGATATTCATAAATTGGCAGATACATTAAACAATGTATATGATTCACTTATAAGCAAACAAGAATATAATGGAAACTAAATTATGCCTGATAATAGAAATCTCGACGACTGGTTGGATTCGTTTATGTTACTTACTGAGAACTCCGAGCCTCCACTATTGTTCCGCCAGTGGACTGGACTCTCAACTATTGCTTCTGCATTACAAAGAAAGGTTAGAGTTGAACTTGGGTTATCACTTATTTTTTACCCTAATCTTTATGTAGTGTTAGTAGGCCCTTCTGCTACTGGTAAAGGTACAGCAATGAAGTATGCTTCAGACATCATTGAGCAAGTTCCATCAATCCGTCTGAGTGCTCAAGCTACTTCGCTCCAGGCTTTAATACGTAGAATGAAGGAGACTAACTTAACCGACATAGACCTAACAACTGGACAACAACAGTATCATTCATCACTTACAATATTCTCTACTGAGTTCACAGTGTTTCTAGGTTATCATAACAAGGAACTAATCGCCGCTCTTTGTGAATGGTATGACTGTCATTCAAGATGGAGTTATGAAACTATTGCAAGGAAGAAAGAAGAGGTCATTGGAGTCTGGGTTAATATTTTAGGAGGTACAACACCTGACTCAATACAAAGCTCACTACCTCTTGAATCAATAGGAGGTGGTTTGACCTCTCGTATCATCTTTGTATACGAAGAGAAAAAAGAAAAGCTGGTAATATTTCCTACAAAAACAGATGATGAAATTAGATTACAACAAATGCTTGTTAATGACTTGGAACAAATTAGTATGTTAAGCGGTAAAATGGAATACACAGATGATTTCATAGCTGCTTATACTAAGTGGTGTATTGAAGCAGATAAGAACCCTCCCTTTTATGATTCAAAGTTTGATGGGTACTGTGGTCGTAGAAGAAATCACTTGTTATCACTATCTATGATATGTAATGCTAGCAGATGCTCTAACATGATGATGACTGAAGAAGACTTAAATCGCGCTGCTAAATTATTGGCTGAAGTAGAAATTAAAATGAGCATGGTGTTTAAAGGGATGGGTAAGAGTGATGTATCCAGTTTGATTAGCGACGCTATTACATTTATAGAAAATTCAGTAACTACTGATATTCCTCTATGGCAGTTTGCTAGACACTTCGAAGGTAATATGGATAAGCTAGTTATGGATAGAGTGTTGTATACTTTGGAAGCAAGTAATTATATTAAGATGGTTAAGAGACCTGGGGCTGATACTTTGATTGTTAAATTAGATCGTTAAGGAGGAAGAAATGGAAATACTATATGCAGATAGAGAAAGTGGATATTGGCAGTTAGTAGATATAGATATGAGTAAAGAAGAAATAGTATCTGAATGTATTAAGCAGAGTAAGGGAGAAATAGATTCTTATAATAAAGTTAGACTAATATCTAACCATGTTATAGATGCATCAGCTATAATGTTTTCAGATGGGTCATTATGGGATGCTATATTATCTAACTGGGATAATCAAACAGAAGAATATTTTAATAATATATGTGAATACCTAGATAGAGTAAAGAAGGTAAAATAATAGATCGTTAAATGATTAAACGAACTGGAGGAATGAAGATGTCAAATATAAGATATGAAATATCTACAAATATTAACAAGGGTAATATTATAGAGCAGACAGTTAGGTTAATCCAATATGATATAATTGAGGATATAACTCATACTATTACTAATATACAAGAAGAACAAATTAAACAGGCGTTAATCAATTTAGGTTGGACACCTCCATCTATTCCCTCAACTTCCCAACCTCCTCACGGAACTCAGAAGACATAACACCTCCAGCTTGGATAACAGTAGCCATTTCTTTATTAAGCTGCTGACGCTCTTCTTCATTAGACTTATTCAATCTCTCAACATAAACCTTAGCTCTCGCCTCAGTTGTAAGGCCTCTCAGCCGTAACCAGAAAGTGCGGTTCGGGAGGTCTTTTGTTTTCTCTTGGAATGTAAACCTTTCCTTCAATCTATCATAGACTTTCTTGTCCTTAAAACTAGCCATGTAGTCAACAACTTCTTTCCTACTAACTGTATCATCATAAAGGTATCCCTCAACCCTAGCGTCTAATCCTCTAGTCTGTATCCACCTTTGAATATCAGACTGTTCCTTAGATTCATCCATTGAGGTACCATACTTTGTATAAGGATTAGTCACACCAAAGAATCTTTTGATAACTGGGATTTTAGAAAGTGTCATAGCAAGATGCTGCTCCTTCTTACTCTTAGGCATGTCACCAAAGGCTGCATCATAACCTTGGTCGAGTAAGTAAGACCACAAAGTACCATTGGTTGTAAGTTCTTCAACTAAGTATTTAGTCCTCTCAGGTGATAACCCAGTAGCTGCACCAAAGTCTATAAAAGCCTGAGGAGTCTGTCCTGGAATATACTCTTCTCTACTCTCAGGATAACCAAAAGGTTTATCAGTCTTCCTCCAAATATCTTCATTAGACCAGAAATCTTTATTAGTTACATAACCAAGCGCGCCACCAATAGTTGGGGGCAAACTTGATACGCCAACAGGAGAGAACTGCTCCAAGGCATTAACAGTACCATCTACATCTACCTCATTCCCTAACCATTTATCAGTAGCAGCCTCAAAGAACTTCTTAAAGAACTTCTGCCCAGGGTCAATAGGTATCTTGATGTAAGGATATCTCATTTGACCTTTCTCATCTTCAAATCCAAAGTCGTCACCTAATGGTAGACAGATATTATTCTGTGAGTCTAGACTTGCTTTAAGATCTTTAGAACTCTCAGGGTGCATCTTCTGCATAGCTATATAAAGTCCAACTGTCAATGCACCAAACTGTGCAAGCTTATAAGTAGATGACAATGCAGAATCACTACCTGGTTTGAATGCTCTGACCAATCCTCTTGTACCCTGAATAGAAGCATTGAGATAAGGGATAGCATTATCCAGTGCCTTAGCAATTCCTCCACCCTGACCAAAGTCCATGTAATCACGCGCTATAAACGTAGCTTCTTGAGCACTCTTACCTTTCCTTAATGCCCTCTCCCTAATTGCCAACCTAGTTAATATCTCAGAAGTCTCACCAAAGTAACCTAGGAAATTCATAGCTTCACTAAACTCTGTTTCGATATGCCTACCACGTTGGAAGAGTCTACCTTGATGGACTAGAAACTCCATCCCTCCACCTTGTTCAATGTAGTCATTGTACCTCCCTTTACGCAACGCAGCATCGGAGAATACACTTAGCTGATCCCTTAACATCTGCACTCCAAATATAGGAAGGTTAGGATTATAAATAGGTTTCCACTTCCCATCTTTAAATTCCCTAGCAGTGAACCAAGTATGCATTATATCCCTTGGTAAGTTAGCTAGAGCAAATCCCCAGTTGATACCAGTAGCAAATGTACGTAGGACAGGTGACATAGTAGACCACCTAAGTATCTGTCCCATCTTGTAACTAATCTCTGGGTTATTAGTAATCCATTCCTTTGACATTTCAGGTGAGAGATACATAGCTTTGCGTTCACCCTTGTCATATACAAAGGTTTGATTCCATCCAGTAGGAATTTTATCTTTTTTACTATCCTTAACCCTTACAAATGGATTAGTGTGATCAGTCCTAGCTACGTCAAGTAATGCTTGGTTAGCTCTATTATTCATGATACGACCATAGGCACGGTTGAATACTTCTAATGCCATGATTTCACTAGAAGGTTCAAACACATCAGTCTCACGTCCATGCGCTAATGCTTCAACACCTGAATCATAAATAGTTCTTTTCTTCTTACCAAGTTTAGATTGATACCTCTTGTCATAAACATCTACAATCTTCAACCTACGATAATTATGTGAAGCAAGAGCGTCATGTTCTTCTTGGGTAATCAGCTCAGCATCAAGCATATCTTTTAATGGTTTCTTCATCCATTCAAAGTAGGCTTTGGCTCTGCGTTTTAAAGACTCAGCGACATTAGGTGTTAACTTTTCTATGTATTGAAATAGTTCATTGTAAGCTGCAGAATCCTTAGGGTTAAGTCCTTCAGGGAATTTGAACTGTTTACCTGTTTTATACTTACCAATGTCTATCATACGGTCAGCGAGGATTAAGTTATCAAGAACTCTTTTCTCATTCAAACTTAATCCTGCATAGACTTCCTTCCTCATCTGCTTTAGCATATTAGCTGCTTGTGAAGAGGCTCCTTTAGAAAGGTACATTTTCTGTATAATTTCATAACCTTGTTCACCAAGTTCGTCAAGTAACCTTCCACGAATGTTACCTGAGCGGTCAATGAAGGAACGATTGAACTCCTCACGTAGCATCTGAGCAGCTTGTTTAGGTTTGAAAGATTTCATCCCACGGGCTTGTTTAGTATATTCAGAAAGACGTTTAGCTCCAGCAACAAGTTGTTTTACAGCTTCTGTGGTAGCACCTGTTATGTCATAGAGTTTGGTATCACCAGTTCGTTTATCAATTAAACGAACTAAAGGTTTCTGTAGCACAACAACATCTTCATAACCAACTGAAAATTTCCTGCCAAATTTCTGTGTTCCACTACCTTTAATTATATTAGGTTCATCAAAAGTCATTCTATCTACAGTCTTAAATCCAGCATCTTCCAATGCCTTAACATGCCAATCTGTAGCTTTCATTATATTATCTTCTACAAACACAGTAGATCCTTTTTTAGGTATCCATCTATTTTTTTGACTAGTAGCTGTTATAGGTTTGTCCTTCATGTTAAGTACAAAGTATCCACCAGGCCTTACAACCCTAAAAGCTTCATCATATACTTCTCGATGTAACTGCTCATACTTAGGTCCCCATACTTCACCACCTGTATTACCTTTTTCTAACTTACCTCCAGCAAATGCTTGATAACTATCTTTCTTACTTGGCGACTTCAATCCCATTAAGTTACCATATGTAGGAGAAGTAAATATAGCTTGCACTGAATTATCTTTATTTTTAAGATGACGTGAATCACCTATAGTAGATATATCTACACCTCTTCTCTTTTGCTCAACTATTGTAGATACCCCTCCCCACTTAGGTTCAATCTCATTAGCACTTATTTTACCTTTATACCCATATTTCTTCATACCTCCAATATTACCTATACCACCAAAGATATCAAGTACATCTGTAACACCAAGATTGTTTGCTATATCAGCCATTAACTTCTGAGCTCTTACTGGAAATGTAGCAGGATGAAGTCTTCTCATTCGATTAAAGAATTCAGTAGGATCTATTCCAGAAGTGAGTTTAAAATCAGATTGTTTAACATCCAAACGATCTGTTTTCCTCGCCCACTCAGCGGCATCACTAGCTGTCTCCCTCCACTCATTGAAATACTCAAGGCTGTCAAACCTTCCCCTAACTTCATCAGCCCTAACTACCAACTCACTAAGATAATCCCTAACCTTATCAATAGGTAAATCCTCACCATCTAACCATCTATTAACATCATTGATTAGTTTACCTAACATCAAGTCAGGGTCTTCTAATACGGTATCTTTAATCCTAGCAAAGTGTTTCTTAAGCGCTTGAGTTTCCTCAGGCTTGTCACGGAAAGGATTAGTCTCAGTACCTAAGTCAACAGGATCAGGGATACCTAGTTGATTGTCAAGAGGGGTTGTAGGCTCTTCGATAACTACTTCTTTCTTCTTAGCCTTCTTAGGTTTCTTTTCTTTAAGTAGTTCTTTACCTGAAGTGATAGGCTCTTCTACCTTAACCTCTTCTTTAACCTTCCCTTCCTTAACCTCCTTAACCTTCTTCCCTTTAGCCTTAACATCTTCCTTCAGTGCTTCCTTAGCATCTAACTTCTCCTTTATCTTCCAAGCTTCCAACTCAGCTTGTTTGATCTCTACATTCAAAACTTCCTGCTGTGCTTTCTTAATAACCTCATCAGGTATAGCATTGATCTTTTCTTGTTTATCAACTAAGTCTGCCATCTTATTAGCGATAGGTTCCATATCTTTTACTAGTTTTGTAGTGCCTCCTTTATATATCCTACCAAATATTAACATACTTATTACATCAGATAGAAAATAACCTGCTCCACGAAGGTTAGGTGAATAGTCAAAGATCTTATGATCTGGTATCTTACGAAGAATAGCTGATGAAGCGGTCAAAGGTGCCATAGCTACCTCACCTATGAAGGCACTATCACCTATAGGCTCAGGTTCTTCAGAAGGTTTAGCACCTGTAACTAAATCACTCAAGACCTCACCAGCTTTCTTGGGATAATCTAAGACTCTCCCAAGTGGTGCAACCATAGACTCATGCCATCTACCTGCTTGCTCTTCCATACCTTTACTAGCCGATTCATAAAGATCAAGCAAGGTGAAGTCTTCTGACTTAATCATCCTAGACCCTATCTCCTTTGTAGTCTCTACACCTGCACCTACTATTCCCATACCAAATCCTGGAAGGGATGCAACAAACTCAGCTGTTCCTTTCACTACATCATAAGGATTCTTGGCCAGTCCCCAGAGACGATTAAGTGCAATCATAGCACCGTTGCGTTCTTCTTGGGTTGGTGACTTGAGTAATGTAGGATCAGTTATGTCCTGACTTGGGTCAACTAACTTACTCATACGACTGTAGAATGGTTCAGGAGAAGCAAACAGTTTTTCCTGTTTTATCTTATCCTGATACCATTCATAGTCTATCATATTAGATTCAGGTGCAGTAGATGGTGTTAGTGTAGGGACAGGATTTTCAGGTATAGGAATAGTAGGAGCATTAAGTAATTCAATTCCTGAAGTTATTCGACCTTGAGTCTGTCCCTGTCCTAACAATTCCTTACCTGATTTAACTGATTGAGTACCTCTTAACAGATCAATTCCTGACGGCATGTTTAACTTCCTCCGTATCACCTGAGGGCCACTTAACTGTCCAGACCATAGTCTTGCCATCTTCAGCCCATTTAATGTCTGTAACTGTACCACCACCTGCAGTGATTTTATTTTCTATAAACTCAACTTTATATTCAGCCTTTCTCTGAACCTTTGCATCACCTTCTAATTGAAACAGTTCATTCTGTACTTCTTCAGAACTAATCTGTTTATCAAGGTCACTAGTCCACTTAGGGTCTTTGAAATAAGTCTGACCTTTAATATCTGCCAAAGCCTGGGCACGTCCAGTGATGTCACCTATAGTTGTCGCTCCAGCCTTTGCCATAGCAAGCATCCATTCATTGAATGTACCTCTATAACCACCTGCAACAGCTTCATCATAATCCTTCTTATGGGTAGTCTTAGAACTATCTTGGAAATCAACAAAGGAACCTTTATAACCTTGTGATTGAGCTAACTCATAATTCTTAATAGCTGCAGTACGATCATCTTTGGATGCAGTTTTATACCAGTCAAGATACTCACCCTTAGTTAATTTAATATCAGTCCCAGGTATAGTAACAGAAGGTGTTTTCTCACCTATCAATGTATCATAGTATTCCATCATCTTCTGTTTATATATTGAATCAGCTACATCAGTAACCTTCTTCTGTCTCAAACTTTCAGCACTCATAGCACCACTTAATGCATTAGAAATATCCTGAGGATTCAAGCCAGCCAGATCGGACGGAGATATTTCTGACTGACTAGAAACGAAAGGGTTTGCAAAGTTCGTACCTCCTTGAGGTTTGGGAGTAGGATTATTTGCAGGGGCTAAGTTAGTATTAGGTGCCATGGTCATAGAATCATCAGATAGAAATCCTCCACTTAATGCTGTATGAGGAATGTCTATCTTAGTACCTTTACTATCAGTAACCATCTTACCGCCTTCAGGTACTTGACCACCTAACATCTTCTGCAGAATTTTCATGTAGTTCTGAGCTGAGATATTCTGCTGTGTAGCTGCATTAACATTAGTACCTATAGCATTACCTGAGCCAATGTCTTGGCCAGCCGCAGCAAGGTATTGTAAAAACATCTTGTTCTGTAGTAAATTATCCATACCTTCCATTATTCAATTCCTCCTATAAAAATGCAGATGCTGCACCTAATACTGCTCCAGCTGCAGCACCCCAAGGCCCAGCTATTGCACCTTGGGAGGCACCAGCTATCATTGCTCCAGCTACAGCTCCACTCATTGCACCACCAATAGCTGATTGCATTGTAGATGGTCCTTTAGAGTTTGGATTAAGAACACCACCACCTATTGAACCTAATAAGTTCCCACCATACTGAAACACTTCCAAATCCCACTGAGCATCAGCCTCATCAAACTTAGCGTTAACCTCTGTCTCTTCTTTTTTTGCGACTATTTTAACACGGTAAGCTTCAGCTATCATCTGTGAGACAGACTTCTGGTACTCAAGCTTCAATGCAATAAGTCTTAATGCATCATCTGAAAAAGCCTTCATACGTAAGTCAGCTGAGTACTTAGCTACTTGTCTTAACTGACCTTCCTCTATGTTGGCCCTACCTATTACAAACGCAGAACTTTGAACTGCATTTATGTTAAGCATACCTGCATTAAACCTTGGTAATACTTCAGCTAATAACCTAGCATCAAGATCAGCTTCAAATGCATCTACAGCATCATCTATCCTATCTGTGTCTAGGACATTACTTACTAATGTGTCAAGAGTAGTTCCAGTACTTAGTAAAGTAACGAGTGTTTGTAATACATTAGGAGCAGCTATTAACTCTGTCAAATCTGTATCAGGATCATATGCAGTCAGACCTGTCCAAGGTGAATTGCCCAGCGCTGAATTCATAACATCTGTTATTGATTCAGTTATTGTATCGACACCTGTGTTATCTAACCAGTCTGAATGTATAGTTTCTAGATAAGCTGAATGACTGACAGCACCAGAACTACTTCCACCACCTCCACCACCTTTACAGTGGACATTAAACTTTATTACATTATCAGGATTATAAGGATCATATCTTTCAAACATCTTATCCTCCATTAAAGATCATTTGATGATTAAATAATCTTATTTACATCAAAAGAGATAAACGTATAGTTAGCTTCTCCACCTAGTGATTCAACTGTTTTAATGATAACATCTTCACTTGTATATGCAACTATCTGATTACACTGTCTTGACTTAGCAAATTTTGCTAATCCTTTAATACCCTCTAACCAACTATCATTTGATACTTGATTATAACCATAAAGACAGTATATTAACATGTTCTTTGTACCACTAGGTTCATCGAAAAGGAACTCTGTTAATACTATTCCTTCAACCTTATTATTCTTTTCTTTATCATAAGATACCCAAACATCTACTTTGCCACAGAGAGCAGATGATAAAATTCTATTCATCTTATCGGGATGCTCGCCGACAATAGGTGGTAATGACTGTTCAACAGCATACTTAATAATAGGCCAAAATTTAGATACTTGGTCTGGCAATAATCTATTCAACATTATCTCTGTCCTCTCAATGATGTAGGTGGAGCATACACTCCTCTTATCCCTCTTAAATCAGTCATCTTAAATCTAACTTTTATATAAGTTATAAATGAAATAACTGCTACGTAATCAAAGTTTAACTTAATTATAAACTCATTACCTGATATGGTAATAGCTGCAATACCCTCATTGTTTAAAGGTACTTCATTTGAGTATCCCCATTCATGTAATGTATTAGCCCACCCAACTATAGCCTTAGGTTCAAATGTTAGCAAGGCATCTGACTCAACTGATGATATTGTCTTTTGTCCTCTGTAACCAAAATCTATAATAGGTGTAGTGATTGAAGGTGAATAAGTGTCAACAGTGTTAGGTAACATAACTGTTTCATTGTCATAGCTTGGAATACTCCAGATAGCAGAAGGATGTTGTGGGACTTCTGTTAATCCATAAGGTGATAGTAAGTAAGTCTTGGTACTATTACCAATGTAGAAGTCTCTCATACGTTTATCATACTTAACAATGATAGTATCATCTTTAAGTTGTTCTATATAGCTATAATAACCAAGTTCTTTAACACCGTCTTTGGTAACTTCCATTAACCTATAATCACTATTTACATAAACTTGTCGTTGAAGGTTACCGTCAATAGCTCCACGATTAACAAGGCCTATGTCATCTAACTCAGTAAAACCAAAGGTAGCAACGGGAGCAGCAACTGGACTCATTAAGGTAATCCCTTTAGATGAATAACCTATTACACTATCACCTAACCTTCTAACATGATAAACCTCTCCACCAAATGGACAACGTCTATACCCAGCTTCATTTTGTATATCAGGTGTAAAGTCCATCTCACCTATTTTAGACCAACAATAATAAGTTTCATCACAGTCATGCCAATCACTTACAACACCACCACCTACTGCCTGCCCCTTGAAATTACAGATAGTACGCATCATAGGAATAGTAGCACTAGCTACTATTTCATGCCAGTCAGCTAATCCAACATCCCAATAGATCATAATAACTCCATTGGTCATAAAAGCATAAAGACCAAAGTCTGCTACTTCCATCAAGGTTCCGACACCAAAGGTGAGTTCATCTATATCAAATATATGAGTGGCTATATAATCATCTGATATTAAATAAACACTATCTACATGATTGACTACTGATTCTCTCGAAATAAGAAAGTTATATTTCTCACCTTGAATGAATTGAGGAAAAGGCCAAGAGTAGTCTATATCAACTATACCTGACAAAGGATCATCATCACATGTTTGATATCCTTCAAGATGATTTTTCCCTATACGAAATCCAAGACATTCCATCAACCAGTTTTCATTCTTAGGTATTGAAACCTCTGGAGTTAATCCCTTTTTCAATGCCTCATCTATGACAAGTTCATATTCACGCATTTTAGTCCTCATTGCCACCAGGCAATTATTACCTTTTCACTTATTAGTCTTTAAGTAGATCATCCTCAATCTCGTCGAGCAAGAAACTTTTAACTTCTACATCTTTAACTTCAGGTACCCAAAGAAATGCAGTCCAAAACTCAGTAATGTTATCATCAAGTTTCTCAGCTTCATATGATACAGAAATTGTTAACTTGTCAAACGTATTTACTTTAATATTAGGTGTGATAATTAGTCTTTTTTTACTTATTATAAATTCCCTAGACTTACCTATCTCTTCACCCATTAAACTAATACTAACAATGATAGATTGTTTAGGTTTCTTACCTAAATCAATCACACCCTTGGTAATCTTACCTTCACAAGGAAACATATAATGAAGAACCTCCCCCTCAACCTTTTCACCTATCACTGCATTAGATATAGGATAAGGTGTTATCAAAGCTGAGGTTTGCTTCTTAGCTCTCCGTGATAATCTCTTAGTTATAATCTCAAGTTTTTTAATTCTGTCTTCCATAACTAACCCTCCATCACACTTACTTCTGCTATCAGTTCTTCAACTAGATCAAATCCCAACTGCCTCATATCAGTAGTGATTGACGCTACCCAGTCATTAACCCCCTGTGTATTACGATTAGTAATTTCTATTTGTCTCATAGCTGCCATGTAAAGTAACATAGGATGTACAGCTGACCAGTAATTTTCATCAGTGTCTTCTACAAGCTCTGATGAGTAGAACAATCCATTGATAATGACAGTTAGTTTTTCACTAGTAGGTACATTCACCATGATAGTGTTATACTCTTGTGCATTACCATCAGGGATTTCTACAAATCCTATAAATGATTCTATATCCTCAACTGTAGCATTTTCTGGTATATAGCGTGTGATACAAGGTGAGTAATATTCTGGAGTTCCAACTGTACGTGAACTCGGTAATCCAGTTAAGTAACTCTCTATCATATCCTGAAGTGACATCTTGGCCAACTGCCAACGTGCACTAGTTGATGCTACCCAAGCTTCTTTAATAGCACGACAGTAGGGGAATGATACACTGTAATGTCCTATATCTAATAATTTAAAAGCACTTCCCCAAGATTTTTGTGTCTCATCTAAACGGTCAAGAAATTTTCTACCTTCATTAATAAAGAAGTCTGCACCGTTATCAGTGAAATCAGCATTGACTAAATCATGACGACCTGATAATTGTCTAAACAAAGTACGCATTTGAAGTAGATTCATATTATCACCAATTAGATCGTTTAATCATTAAACGGTCTGTGAGACAGGGAAGGAGAAAAACCTGCCTCACAGCCGTTATTGGCCCACTGGAGGCTAGCTACGGTGTCAACAAGTTAGGTAGGCCAACCCCGTTGAGGACTGCACATTTCTGTGGCAGCCCAAATTCAAGACCACACTCAGTGAGATACTCCTCATTGGTGCCGTCAACCCTACGCTGACCATAACCAGAAGAATGTGTCTTATCATCCTTCTCGCTATAGAATGAAGTATCGTCAATATAACGATAGGTCATTTCCTTAGGCTCAAGCAACACACCCATGTTGCGTGTAGTTGCATCATAAGAAAACAACGGATGAGTCTTCATATGGATAGTCCCAAAGGGAGTCAGCCACGATCTGATCTGCATACCGTAAGTTTTCTGTGCTGGTTGGAGGTTAATCTGACCACCTGCCATAGCAAGTGCATCTATGCCGAGCAGGAATCCAGAACCACAAAGACAGAGTTTTTCATCTGCACCATAACGAAAGATTTGTTCAAGCATAGCCTTAAACCAAGTCTCACCAGCTGCAGCCCAGGTCTGTCCAGCATAGGTAGCATTGAGTGTAAAGTCATCACAGTTTGCCGGGGCATACTGACGAATGAAGTTAATCACTCCTCTTGTGGTGCGCTCAGGTTTACCATTATCACCGATGTTCTGAGTCATGATACCCCAGAGGAAAGCAAGCTCCATTTCCCAGGAGTGCATCTCGAGTGCCTCAGATTTTGCCTTCTGATACTGATCACCAGTACGAAGACGAGTCTTCTTTGCAGTACGAGTAAGTGACAAAGGCGTGCGGAAGATCTGTGTATAGTTATTAACCTCAACTGGGTTGAGCGCTATAGCATCAGGCATCTCACCACCCTCAGGATTGATGTTACCTATGATCTTAAAGGTATCACAATCACTGAGATCATGATCGGCTGAGTTATCGTCATCTTCAAGTAACTTAACAGCGAGGACAGAGTTTGTAGTACCTCTGGTCACACCTGTTATTTTACCTACAACATCTACACGCCAGTCAGAAGCATCACGAAGAAGTATCTGATGTCCTTCACGAACACGATTTGCAAGAGTGGTAGTAACCTGAACAAACACTGTATCACCAGCTACTCTACCACCTGTATATGCAACTGACAAGTCAGACAGGTTGTATACTCCAGCTACTGCTCCACCAACTGCAGTCTGCTCCTGAGTCCACCAATGGAATTTAGGATCATCTACTGACTCACTACCAAGCATTGAAAGTATAGCAGTCAAAGGTGCCATACCATTAGGATACAAATAAAGTATCTGTTGTCTCCAATTTTCAGGCCTCTGGTTTGCTACCCAGTCGCCATTACCTCTCATTCCAAGAAACATAGTTTATTACCTCCATTGAAATTAGATTGTTAAATTGTTGAATGGTCTGACTACTTATCATAGTCATAACCTTCAGGGAATACACTTGTAATAGCAGCCAGAGGATGCCAGTGCAGACCATCACTGTACATAAGCAACCTATCACACTTACTATTCATAACAATGTCAGTCCAGCATTCTGAATCATCTTTATGAGTGATAGTAACTGTGTTAACTACATCAGCCGCCCTTACAACTATTGAATAGAACCTACCTTTTGCCTCAGCCACAGGCGGAAGCACAATTACCATAGGGGCAGTCAATGCACTAGGCCTCACTACATAGTCATAATTAGCCATCTCGACTGACGCAGCAGGGTCAATGTATTTGTCGACTACCTCCTTATCATGTTGAGCAAAACGATCTTCAAGCATTTTGTTACCTCCCTAATGTTTTATTCATCGAAGCAATGTCATCTTGCAACGGTGAAAGATCTGGTTTATTATCTTTAGAATCACCTGCCTTCCCACTTTTACGTGGAAGTTTAGGTGGATTCCCTTTATCGTCAACGCCTTTTTTCTTAACAGATTCTTTCTTAAGATCAAGACGCTTACGAACCTCGTCGCCTACTTCATTAAGCACTTCATCATATTTCTTATCTGGGTGCTCAGAAGTAATCTCCTCAAATACAGCAGCTACTACCTTTTTAAAAGGTTTGAGGTCTTCATTGTCCTCATAGAATTTCTCACTAGCCTTTTTTAGATTAGTCATAATTCCTATATTTGTTTTTACTATATCAGGAATAGACCGTAACACACCCTCACCAAGTATCTGTCTTGTGTCAGTTACAGCTTTCTGATATATATTATTAAGCAACTTGTTAAACTCCTTAGGGTCATGTACAAGTTCCTCAATATCAAGTTCACCAACAAAATCTTGTTCCTCAAACTTTATTGGTTCTTCTTTCTCAACTTTCTCCTCTTTATATTTAGATTCTCCAACTTCAGATTTCTCAGCTAGTTTAGCACGAAGGTCTAAGATGATTTTGTCTTTTTCATCAGGCTCATCATCTTTGTCTTCATCGCCTTTATCGTCTTCATCAGATTTATCATCCTCGTTATCACTACCTTTGTCATCACCTCCTTCAATGTCTTCATCTTTATTGTCTTCATTAGAAGACTTATCATCTTTATCTTCATTCTTATCATCCTCCACAATATCACCAAAGGACTCAAGCATTTCCCCTATCTCACTCTTTACATCTTTTACATCTTCATTCTCATTACTCATTTCGCTAACCTCCAGTTAATTTAATTGTTAAATGATCTTTATTTTACAGATAACTGTCTCCAAACTTCCTTCCAATAACCATACTCAGTATCACCATCACCTCCTATATTAACCAATGCTATTACATCATCTTGTTGTGCAGCAAAGTCGGATAATGCAGGTAGTTGATTAAGGTATAGTTTACCATCTTCCTTAATACCGTCTTTAAATGTTATATCATTATCTTGAAATATAAAGATTTTAATCTGTCCTTCTACTCCACCTCTAATATACTCAATAGTAGAAGCACCTATTCCTGACAGTAAGGCAATCTCAAGTTTCAAAGCACTTAAGTCAGTACCTACTACCAAAGCTGTATCACCTGCTGAAATTGATACTTCAGTAGTAGTTATATTACTTGATTCACTTTCTATATTATTTATAGCTACTCTATTTGCTCTAATATAGGCAGGTATTTCAGATACCAATACCTGATCAGTTGGGCTATTTACGTCTAGACTCATCTTTATTATCCTCCAATACTTGGATTAGTATGTCAGGAATACTTAGGAAGTAATTAACTGCTTTTCTCCTACCTTTTATATCTCCTAAATGTATCAATGTTTCAGATGAGTTAGGTACTACTATACCACCTGAATCATCATTGTGGGTTTCACCCACTATGTCATACTCAAGCTGTGCATTGTTAGCTAAGGTAGTTAGTTCATCTACTATATCTTTCCAGATGAAAGAATCCTTAAATTCCTCTAATTGACTTTTAGTTGATCTCACCATCACTATACTCCTGTTGGTACTAAGTTACCTTTCTGCACCTGATCAACGACTTGCTCATCAGGCATTGTTTGACCTTGGACCCTCCCTAAATTACGTCTAAAGTCCTCTACATTCTTCGCACCTAGTTGCTGCGCTATATACATAAAGATTCTTGTAACATCAAACTGTTGCATAAGCTCAGGATTAGTACCTATTGTCTTAAACATATCTATCCATGCAGAAGAGAAGTTTCCACCAGGTATTGAACCATCTCTTACTATTAAGTCATAGTTAATAGATAAGTCATAAGGAGTTACTCTTACATTTTGTTTATCTCCGAATATACCTTTAAGTTGCTCAGCACGACTACCTGCTAGCTTAACATAAGTATCTTGTGACATATACTGTTGTGTATGAACAGCGAACATATTACCTATGTCTTGCATAAACTGAAGACCGATTATCATAGCCATTCGTTGGAGTCTTGAAATAGCAGAGCCTCGTGTACCTTGAAACTCAGCACCTGTTAATCTCTCAGGACCACCTTGCCGTAAGGAGCCTTGCATAGATTGATCAGCCCCACTAATCCTATCCATCAAGCCAGTAAGCCAACCTGCATCACCTATGTTATTTCTAGTAATGTCATTTACTTGGAGTTGTTGAACTACTTTGTCAACACCTCTTCCCCATGCAGGACGTCGTAATCTAATAAGTTTGCCAGGTTCTGGAGATTTTAAATCTTCTATATTAACTAAGTAAGGGTCAACTATCAGCATGTCATTTATAGCTTTTTTGACATTAGCTATATGCGAATTAAAAAGAAAGTCTAACGTATGCTGTAGACCATAAAGAACTTCCATCCTACCTATTGGTGTAATCGAATACCCATCATAATCAGGACTAGCTACTGCAATAGGATACATTCCATGATTGTGGTCAGCTTTTTCACATGCTATAATTACATCATCTGCAGCTAACTCAAAGAACCATTTCTCAGGGTATTCACTATTACCTAATCCCCAGTCTTTGGGAATTAAATTGATATACATCTTAATAGTATCTACTGGATTAGTAGTATCATCTAATGACTTATTCCTATCAGTACTACCTCCAAACTTTTTCTCTCTATCACTTTGATCTAAGGCCAAAGTAGACTTCTTATTATTCTTAGATTTTAAATACCTAACATTAAATAAGTTTGAACTAGGACTATTTTCCTCACCTAGGAGATTCATGTAGTTATCACGATCTACCCAACCTATGAACTCACCATCTTGAATATGGTCACTTGAAACAGATGGATCAGGAAGCCACATGTAAGGATCTATGTTACTGAGGTCATTACCTTCAAATAACAAAGCATCAACCATTGTAGACTGATTCTGTGTCTCTTCACCTATATCAGATAATGTAATTATAGATGACTTAACCGCCTTACGCCCGTAATGAGTCTTCCACCCAGGGATCCCAATTCCTACACCATAACCTAAGGAATCCCTCAAAACTGTATGTACTGCCAAGGGGACCTTATTCTTAATGCAATGTAGTTTAACTACCAACTCCATTAACATAGCACCTTGAGTGTCATCATCTTCAACCCCTTCATATTGGAACATAGGGTCCTGAAAGAAAGCCATTGAGAGATAAGTTAGTAATGCCTCAAGCATTGAGTAAGAATAAGGAAATACTATCGATACCGGTTTAGTAGTATCCTTCTTCTTAAGCTGTTCTTCTTTATCCTTCAAAGGAATGTAAGTAGTCAAAGTCTTATCTATCTCACGCCAAGAATCAAACCTTTTAGAAATCTCATTGCGAGAAGCCCTAGCTCTCTGCCAGATTTTATTACGTAGCTTATTATGAAAATCAGAATCTGGTTTAAGATCTAAGTTATTAGGATAATTATAGTTAAAATTCTTACTATTATAAATATCCTCTTTCCAGGTTGATGGCTCACCCGTTACAATGTAAGGCATTGTTATCTCCTTATGGTCTGAACATTTTATCTACTGTGTATAAAGTATGCCAGTCTAATAATATTACCTCATTATCTATTTCAGAAGCAGTTGCAGCTATTCTTCGTAACCTACCTCCAAGTAATTCATGAGGTTGTATTTCATTACCTACTCCATCTATATCATAGTCAATAACGAAAGATAGTTCATAAAGATCATATTGAGCAATCCTTCCAACTACTAATATTTGCTCTACATCTACATCATTAGATGTAATAGGTACTGGTTCTCCTTCGGGAGAATGTTCCCAAGAGAATCTCATCTGAAATCTGTCACCTGCATCTTCAGCTGCTGCTAAAGCTATATAGATGTGGAAGGTTATGTCAGACTTTCCATCCCAACGACCTGGAACTGTTTCTCTAAAATATATTTCTTCATCATCTGCTGAATAGATAGGGAATGAATATCCTTTGTAAACACCTAAACTAACTTGAGTAGGTTTAGAATGAGCTAATTGAGCAACTGAATCCATTTCAGGACGAAGAGTTAGAGTTCGTTTAGCAGTACCATGTAAGGTTAATACACCACTATCTGTTATATCTATGTAATTAGCTGCTCCACCTATATGTGCTCCACCAGGTATTGTCTCTTTATCTGAATCATCTATTAAAACATTAGAACCTTGAATCTTCCTTGCTCCACCATCTCCACGAACTACTGCATTATCAGGTATTACATTAGTAGATGAAACCACTTCACCTATTGCTGGCATATCATCTTTACGTAAGACGTCACTACCATCTACTGGTGCAGATGTACAAGATATAGGGTCTTCTACTTCTATAGACTTATCATAGTCTCCATCATCATACTGGAGAATATCAGTATTTCCACCTATTCTAATCTGTCTTAAAGCCATAATTTAATCCAGTTCGTTTTATTAATAAATGATCTTAAAGTCCAAGTAGTTTATTATTAACTGCCCTTTCAAGCTTACTAACAGTACTTGTCAAGTTATCTATTTTAGTACCTATTATTTGTGTACATGATAATCTTCTTTCCTCACAAGTCTCTTCATGTACTTTTCCATTACTGCCTAAAACTTTGCCTACTGCTCCTGACACACCAGCTATAACAATCCCACCTAATATACATACAGTATTCTCAACAGACATTATATAGTCCTCCAATCTTCCATTGGTTTCTCGTATTTAAGTTCATTGTATTCAGACTCTACATCATTTGGGTTTTCTTTAGGACTGAAATATCTCTCACCTAATTCAAGCATTTCTATTAAATAAGCCTCAGCATCCATTATGTCCCAAAGAGCAGAACGAGGAAACATCATTAGTTGAGCTTCTAACTTCTTCATGTTAGCACAAGAGGCATTGTGGTAGATGTAACCTCCTCTGTAGTAAGGCACAAGTTCCTTAATACGAAGTTCCTTCTTCATCCCTCCACGTGCTTTGAGCCAGATTAGCTCATAGAAACTTCCTCGACGGAACATCTCGTTTTTAATAGGCTGTTTAATAAACTCATTAAGGGAAGTTTCCTCAATCCCTAATACTTTTGCATCTAGCATTTGAGCCATACCAAACATAGCATCGTAAATTTCATCAGGGTACATCTTTTCAGATATTATATCCCTTATAAATACACGAGCTGAGGTAAGATCAATACCGATTCCGATAATAGCAGATTCAGCAGAATGGATTTTAACAGTTTTTGCAGGGTCAAGAATAATGACTGTTTCAATATTCTGATTTTCCTGTACCTCAACATCAAGTAGTTTAATGTCATTTTCTTTAGCTCCTTTGTCAGGAGGAAGGTTGTAGTATCTGAAGTAATCCTGTCTAAATGCTGAGTCCTTGGTTGAGATAGGTAAGTTACGCAGCTCACGAAAGAAAACATCTGTTTGTCCAGCGTCCACATGAGCTTGCCATTCCTTAGCTATTGCCTCATCAGACATAAAGTCAGGGGCTGATGAATGGAAGTCGTTGTCGCAAGCTTCGAGTCGCACACTGGCCCACTCAGGTGAGTCAAGCAACTTTTGCAACACAGAGTCTTCATGCTTAAGAGTATCAATGTAGACTATTTTACAAGTCTTAGCCATCTCACCAATCCTAGGGAGTGCCTTAACTACATCAGCATAAAGCCATTCATACCATCCCTTGCGAATCTCATCGTTGTTGATCTTAACAGGGTCTTCAAGATCATCTATTACAATCAGCCCTGGTCGATCATTCTTAAACAACACTCCGCGAACCTGCTGTCCAGCTCCTCTAGGCCATACTAATGTATTATAAGCAACCCAAGCTTTCTTACTAAACACTTCATCAAACTCATTCTTCCCTACATCTCGTTGTTTAAAGTCTCCGAAGAAAGCTTTGATGTCTCGATTAGTAACTAACTCTCTTCGGAGATTTTCAGTTTGTAAACTAGCGGCATCATGAGATTTATTAATATAGCATATAAAACCTGTGTGATGAAACAGTATCCACCTAGCCATTAATGCAAGAGCAACAATACTAGTCTTCCCCCAACCTCTTGGTGCGGCTATGGCTACCTTCTGAGCAGGTCCATCTATTAGATCAAATATCTTTCCATGCACTTCTTCAGCAAAAGGCATGGTAAACCGCTCTGGGAAGAATGTCTGAGCAGTTGCCCTTGTAGATACTGAGCAAGTCGAAAGTATTTTAGTTAATTGAGAGTCCATTATTGTATTATCTCATAAGCAAAAATTGCGTCTACTGCCGCTACTGCAACTGTGTTAGCGGTTCTGACAGAGAATGAAGTTTTTGCTGTTGCTGTATAAACGTACAATGAGTATGCGCTACCAATAATATCACCAGCAGCACCATTTAGTGGAGTTAGTCTAATAACAGAATTACCCCCAGTGACTGCTGAATTTTCAAAATTATGATTAGTAATAAGACATGTAGCTACATTGTTCATTGTAAACGTACCAGTAAGAGGATAATCTTCTGAAAGTCTATTTCCCCTACCAGTTATGTTATACGTTGGATTTTTGCCTAATCCGGCTGCGTTTCCTGTAGTAAAGCATGAATTGTTAAGCAATAGAATGTTAAGGTTGTTTACTCCATTAATACGTAAAAAGGAGTCAGTTAAAGCAGGTGACTGGTCATCTCTACCAATATTTCCTTCAATCGTACAGTTTGTCACAGTATCAATATAAATAAACCTACTACTTGCTGTGCCTGGATTTTTAAAACTATTAAAGCTTATCACTGATTCAGTAACATTAACCAAGTATATAGATATATTCTTGGGTGTTCTGATTTTATTATACGATATATCAAAATCTATCATTGAGTATGACACATTTGTATGGTACACAGAGATAGCTGCTCTATCAGCGGTAGTACTACCGGCTGCGATGATTGTGTTGTTTGTAATCTTACCCCCTATACAGTCAGCCGTTGTAGTTGCAGTCCCAATATAGCTAATACCATTTAAAACAATGCGTCCATCTGTACTGGCCTCTAAAACGTTAGAATCTATAGTGTTATAACTAAACCCAACAGTATTAGCCACATTGTCAGTTATACTTATGCCTATTTGACCAAAATTATATATAGTATTATTGGCAATAACAGAGTTGCTTGAATCGTAGGCAGCTATACCCCCTTTGGCACAATTATATAATGTGTTGCCACTAACAATGTTTCTATCCCCCCCCACCTTTAAAGCGTTGCCAAGCTGATCAGCAGCAGCTTGCTCATATCTAACTGTATTATTGCTTATAACAGAGTCTGTTATAGCTGTGAGATATGTGGCGTGTTCATGGATATTTAGGAAGTGATTATCTGTAATGATAAGGTTGTTAAAAATAATAGAAGACGTATAGTCAATAGCTGTCCGTGTTGACCCACCACTAGAATCAGCATAGAAACTGTTGTCAGTAATCAGGTGATGATCACCACCACGTGAATGGATATAATAATGTTGGGAACTTGTTGCATCAGCAACTAAAGGCCCGCCAGTAAAATCACAATTATGTATCTTAACATAAGATGGATTAGCGAGAAATATAGATACTTCAGGGCCATCAACAAAGGTTATTCCTTCAATGGTACAATGATGATTGCTAACTTTTATAAGCCCGGGCAGATGTGTGCTATCAGTCTCATTTACAACAAAGGTTCCTGGCCCTTGTAGCGTCCCTGTACCCTTAAAGGTAACATACTCTTCTGTAACATTAAAAATAAATGGGGGGTCAGCTTGATTTGTTGAGTTAGTACTTTTAATAGTTCCATCAAGTTTGACTATTGTACTCTGAGAAATATCTACTGCATCAGACAATCCATCATCATTATTGTAAGAATAAAAAGAAGACTGTTTCGGAATAAATACCTCACCTCCAGCTATCACTGAAGCAAACGCATCTACAAAGGCAGCTTGATTGTCAGTAGCACCATCACCAGTAGCCCCGAACCAAAGTACATTAGTTTCACGTAGCCCAGCTACACTCCCATCCCCACTAAACACCTGATAAAGTCCAGCAGAAAAAGGTCCGTTGATGGTAAGTGTTCTACCAGCATCTATGTTAAGAATCCCTCCATTGAGAACCTTAATCTCCATGTTAGTAGGAATAGTATCATCATAGCTTATTACATTCTCATCTGATACTTCTATAGTAACTTTCTCAGATTCAACTTGGGCTACTACAGAATGAAGACTGTTGAACCAATTAAGTTTTAACTTAGTCCCATCTAGAAAGTCATAATCTCCAGTCCCAGCAAAGATTTGATAATTACCTGCTTCGATATTCTTGATGTTGGAAAATACTACACCTGCATCAACTTGGATGATGTTGTTAGGTGAGTCCCACTTAAGTGTTACATTATTACCTAGGGCACAAGTAGTGGTTACATGAGCTTGGTTGTCAACTAACAAGGTAAGTGAGGCATCGCTGGTTAAGTTAATAGCATCATAAAGGGAAGGGAACCAAGATGTTTTTACAACACTACCTGCTGCAAAGTCTATGTCACCCACACCTGTGAATATCTGTTTGCTTCCAGCTGAGATGTTTCTAGTATTGATTGTGAGTTGACCAGAGTTATTAATTGAACCATCTCGTTCAAATACAAGAGTGACATTAGCTGGAACAGTTAAAGTTGTTACCACTTGAGGACTGACAATCTTAACTGTTCGCTGATCTGCTCCTACAGCTGTAATGGCTGCATTGAGAGTGCTATAGGCACGGGAGTCAGTCCAGATGCCATTTGGAGAAGTTACTATAACATCTGAAAAGAATTCTGCAGATGCAGAAGTTGGGCTCATGACTGTAACCTCCTTTCAGTTCGTTTTATGATTAAATTATCTTTGACCATTGATACCTTCTCACGCCAGGTTTTTGGTTTAACTACTTTTTGTGTTACTTGAGTTAATTTTACTTTTGGTTTATTAGGTACCTCTACCTGCTTAACACTATTATTTTCTCTTTCTTCTTTTATGTAAGAGAAACTGTCTAGTTCATATACTTGGTTACTCCTATTACCACCATGCACTACCATGAAGGCGTAAGAAGGTGGAATGGTGTAGACTGAGTCAAATAAGTCTCCCATTCTTAAGTGTACAGTTTCATAGATGTCAGTGGTTATTTCTTTCTTCTGCACTATAGCTATGAATGGGCTAGTGCGATTCCTAGAATGTGGTGCGTAGAATTTATAAGCTCGTCCATCAGGTGCTTGGCCAAACACTTGATAATTGATTAGAAATCTATCTTCCTTAATTGTCCCTGCCATAGACTTCATATGGACTACCCAGCCAGGTGTGACCCAATCATCTATGTCAACCCTCGCCATGATTGAAGTACGTGGATAGTCAAGGTGTTTTGTAATATACTCAGGACAACCTTTATCAGTCTCCTTTGCCCAGTTTAGTGATTTATCTACAGAATTCTCCCACTGTGATAAATCCCCTGATGTATAAAGGAAGTGGATGTCAAGGTGTCCCCAGTCAAGGGACTCGATTCGTTCAGTCGCTTCACATCCTTCAGGTCCAACAGCTAAGTAAACAGTAAAGATCTTATCTGTTTGATGTTTTAAACTATCAATAAAATTACTCTGCATCATGTCTAGATGTTTTTCATCTATGACACCAAGTGCATGAGTAGGACCTACTTTATTATAAATAGCACGAGAGATTATAGATACTTCTAAAGGTGGTAGTGGGTTAACATTGACTCGGTTTCTAGGAAACCATACACAAGAGAATCCCCACTTTGATTCAAATAACTTACGTCCTTCTTTGATAAGAGATTCTTTTGACTTAGTCTTACCATAATTATTGTTACGATTACCTCTATCATTAAAAGCTACTAACTTTTTATCTGTAAGTGTAGCTATTTTCCATCCTTCTTTTCTTACATTCATTGAGAAGTCAAAATCCCAAGAGCCGATGAAATATCTTATATCAATGATGTTAGGGATTAATGCAACTTCGCGGCGGATTAGTTGAGATGTGCCACCTATGAGGTCTACATCTGCATGAAGCGATGTGACAGATTCAACTGGTGTGCAGATTACTTTATTTCCATTAACTGTTCTATGATAAAGTAATTGATTATGCATTACATCTACCATACCATAGTCAAGGTTAGAATTTAGGAAGTCTAACTCCGCATCTATTGTCCCTTCTTTATAATCCATATCGTTATCAGACATGAAGACGAAAGGTGTTTTAGCTGCACGTTTTAAGTTAGTAGCCCGAGGAGGTGCTATACCGCCGTTACCTGAGGAGAAATAAATGTCTTTTTCAACAAATCCTGAAGCAGATTCTAGTATCCTACGCTTGGTAGCACTAGTTACTTTTTCCTCACCTTGCACATGCAGGCAGAGGTTTAGTGGTAAGGTAGTGGTCTTAGGAATATTAATCAAGGTCTTAATTAACCTTTCTTCCCTTAACCATGAAATTATAGCAACTGTTACTTGAGGTTTAGTCATTAGTTAAATTTCCTAAATACAGCAAGTTTTATAGCTTCATCATCTAAACGTGTGTAGCCTTTAAGCATAGGAGGTAATCCAACTGCATTCTCATCATTGAAGTCATCTATACAAATATACCTTGTATGCTTCTGTGCGTAGTATAACTGTCTTGTACGTGGTAAGATACCGTCTACTAATGAGATACCATAGTGACCTTTTATATCAGCTGTTACATTGTCCCAGAGTCTAAATTCTACATTTGCAAGGTTGTAGCTTTTTATGAATCTGAGGTAAACCTGATCTGTTTCATAGGACACTACATCTAATCCCATGTTGTTGAGTAAAATAGTTGAAATACCTGAACCGAATTCAAGAACGGATGTAATCTCATGTTTAACTATGTATTCTTTAATAACTTCCCAACATTCACGACGTAGATACCTTATGTGGAAAGGCCATGTTTTGTATAATTTATCTTCAAAGTCCACTAATTTCCCTCGTTATGTTTAGATTAACTTAGCTAGCTTAATTAACCTATCAACTTTATTAATGAATTCATCTCTATACCCATCGAATATGTTGATAGAGTCAATAATAGGTGATTCAGATAGTAAATAATCAGATATTAAAGTTGCTTCTAGTGCATAATCACTGTCAATGTATTTAGCTATTTCTGCTCCTAGATCATCATAGGTTACTTCATTAGATGCAAATAGCTTAATACCTTCAAGGATTGTGATTACCTGTTCAGCACGGTCAGGGTTGTTTTTCAACACTTCAACAAAAGCTAGATCAGCTCCAAGGTTGAGACATTCCTCAGTGTTGATCTGTTGACCTGCACAACTTATAATTAGTAAAAAGGTTATTGATGTTAAAAGTAAATTCCTTAGCTTTTTCAATTTAGTACCTCCTAGTTTGTTTAATAATTAAATGATCTTACCTTCAAATATAACTTCAAAGTTTTTCCATCTACGCCATTCATCTGCTAACGTGTCAGGGTTTGTACTCTTATATTGTTTATGCCTAGCACCAATAAGCCAGAGATACTTAGCTACATACTCAGAACAGACTAAGCGTTCAAAAGGTGAGTATTTAGATAGTGGAGGTATTATATGGAGAAGTAATCTCCAAGATGGATAAAGCTGCCCTTGGTGTATATCAAGGATTGATTTAATAGATTTGTCAATAACATCTTTGTCTATATCTAAAGGCTTAGCAATTATTACATTGTCACCTTTGTAAGCATTAAAGAAGTCCTGGCTCTTAACAGTCCAAAGACATTCAGAGGTAGTACCTTTATCATCTATGAACATACCAGAATGGGAATATTTAGATTCACTATCTTTAGACCATAGCCATTGGAGATTATTAATAGCCTTACCAAGCCACATAGGATTAGTGGAGCCAAACACACTACCTTTTGGAATGAATAAATTTTCCATTATCTTATCCTTTAGGGTCATATTCACAGTGGATGTGATTACCTTCGTATATAACGTCCCAGTCAGGACCTAAGACATTTATAATGTCAACTAATAAAACTTTATCAGAAGGTCGTATATCAAAAGCTAAACCATCATAATGGAGTGACCCTCCACTATGATTACCATCTCTTAATGAAGTAACAAATAAATCCTCACCTGATTTATTAAATAAATTTGCTACTCGGCCAAGTCCCTTACGTGCTACAGTTTGAAGGTCACCTAGGACACCTTGCTTATACCAAACTGTCATTTCTTAACCTCCTCAACATTTATAACTACTCCAGATTCTTTAATAGCCTTAGCTCCACGAATTTTGAAAGATTCTAGTTCTTCTTTAGTTAATGTAGTGCTCACATGACTGGAGTGGATTCTAGTCGGTGCGCGCAGCCCACCTATTTCCAAAGCTACTACATCAGCCGCAGCTTTCTTATCTTTAAGTGAACACTCACCAGACTCATCATCGAAGATTTCATGATAGACATTAAGTGCTTTGTTGGTAAGTGTTCTTATTTTTTCAGAAATTTTCTTCGTCTCAATATCTTCCTCAAGACGCATTTCAGAAAGTTTGCGCTTACCAAGCTCTGAATTAAGTGTATTAGATACAGTCTGAGGATCTATATTAAGTATCTCAGCAATCTCTACATTCTTAAAACCTTTAACCGCAAGATTAACTATCTCATGATTGCGCTGCCAAAGCCCTTTAATCTCATAAGTTTTGCGTTCACCTTCTGGCGCCCTACGCTTGTCAGGCTTAAGGTATTCAAAACCATAGAGACCTTCTCTTGTTTGTAAGCCATTCATAAATCACCACTTGTTATTTATATACCAGTTAACAACATCGTTTAGGGTTTCTTTGAGATTTAGTTTAGGACTCCAACCGAGATTTCTAAGCTTTGTTGAATCTATTGCATACCGCCTATCATGGCCAGGCCTTATGTTAGTATCAGGGATGAACTCGATCTGAGATTCAGGCAGGCCTAGCACATTAAGAATATGTTTAGCTAAGTCCAAGTTCTCCATTTCCTGAGCGCCTGCTACGTTATATATCTCACCAACCTCTCCGTTTTCCATAAGAAACATTAAAGCATTACATTGGTCAGATACGTGAATCCACATTCGCTTGTGTTTACCATCTCCGTAAATAGGCAGACTCTCTCCTTTGAGTGCCCTGCTTACAAATGTAGGTATTACCTTCTGACTGTGCTGATAAGGTCCACAGACATTCTCAGTTCTAGTAATAACTGCGTTTAATCCATAAGTGCGTACATAAGACATGACCAAACAATCTGCGGCTGCCTTAGTCGCAGCATAAGGATTAGTAGGATTCAGTGCTGACTTCTCAGTATGGAAGCCTTCTAAAATAGGCCCATAAACCTCATCTGTGCTAACTTGAATGTACCTCTTTACTTTGTTTAACCTAGCGCTTTCTAACAAGTTATATGTCCCAACTAGGTTACTCTGAATAAAGGGCATAGGGACTCTTATACTGTGATCTACAAATGTCTTTGCAGCAGTGTGAATTACTACATCTACATCTTCACACAGCTCACTTATGTCACTTGTCAGGTCACCATGGATTACTTGTAACCTCTCACTATCTATTCCTTTTAACCTATCTTTATTCTTTTGTATAGTATCCCTTCCGAATCCGATAACTTGATGATTAGTCTTACTTAACAAATCTTTGATAAGATAACTACCCATGAATCCATATAGACCAGTTACTAAAACCTTCATTTCTCACTATCCTTTTCTAATTTTTCTTTCTCAAGTAAATAAGTCCTAACCCTTAAATCTGTAGAACTGTAACTATGATTCCTCTTATGGTAATACAGTTCTATTCCATTATCTAGACAATACTGCTTGGCTGTGAAATCCCTATTCAAATACTCCTCACTTAAAAACCTAATATGAATAGTCTGAGTCTTGATAATGTTTTCTAAGTCAAACTCATTATTGTATACCAAAATCTCATCTACGTATTTACAAGACTGCACCTGAACATACCGCTCGTAGATGCTTTGAACTGGCTTATTTTTAATTCCTGGTCTATCTATCGTAGGATCAACTTGCAGGGCCACTATCAGCCAATCACAGAGTTGCTTCTCCATCTTCAACATCGTAACATGGCCTGCATGTAAGAGATCAAACGACGAGCAATTAAATCCTATCTTCATTTCAAACCCTTCTTTAATATTCTGCCTAAATTATCCCATAATAAAACTAAAAAGTCAATACACAATTTCGTGTATTTAATCCGTCTAAACCCTCTAACCTCCCAAGTTCATTTACCGGTTAAATGATCTATTGGTAATTGTACCAAAATGTACATTTATAAATTCTCCAACCAAAATGTGAGAGATGTAACCCCCGCACTATTACACCTAAATACCCCCATCGACCTTTGTTGTAATGATTTCAATGGGTTATGGGAGTAGGTGAAATAATGATTGACATCCATGATAATTCTGGTATGATGGAATCACAATTAAATATAGTTCTTTTATAATTGAATAATGCAGACGTTCATGGTGTGCAAACCAATACCATAATGGGAGGTATGTATATCATGGATATGAATCAAATAGTGGAAGGTGTAATATTGTCAAAGAGTTGTTCAATCAAACCATCGAAGGATTCTGAGGAGTCTAAGAAGGTTACACTTAACATCAAGTTTGATGGCGTGACTTTGGGTGCGGTATTTCAAAAATCCGTATCAGCAGCGGTCATTCAATGGCAAAATGGGCCTGGTCGTTCTAAATTTGACCAGTGGGAAAACAATGGCAAGGTTGACATTGAGTTCAAGACGCCTGGTGCAACAGCACAGGTTGACCCTGTTACCGCAATTATCAATGCGGCTAAGGCTTCCGACATGACCGTTGAGGATTATCTCAAATACGAGTTGAAGAAACGTAACTAAATCAATAACCTAACATCATGAACGTCTTTTTATTACCACTAAAGGTCTTAGTTAATTCTAAGGCCTTTTTTTATTGCTTTAATCATTAGATACAATGACAACTTGGAATAATATGAATTTAAAGTCCGTTTAATCATTAAATGATCTTAATTACATTCTATGTTGTAACAACTTGGAATAAATGTGCTTAATTGTGCATTGACATTGGAGTGTAGTTGTGTTATGTTGTAACAATGTTATGATGTTATGATGTTTGAAATGTTTGTTTCACATGATCCCACATGATTGTTATGACGTTTGAAGGTTTAAAGGTTAAAGAATTAAAA
>Ga0265297_10001864_pt1 | contig 46241 bp, 40 predicted proteins | sample Munlanlwell13791_FD_192502 | JGI IMG/M metagenome (GOLD analysis project Ga0265297, IMG submission 192502) | Leachate microbial communities from a municipal landfill in Southern Ontario, Canada - Leachate well 137-91 | ecosystem: Engineered > Solid waste > Landfill > Unclassified | place...
CATCGTGGCACATTTCGGGTGCGCGGTGACATTGTGGATGTTTTTCCAGCTGGTAGCGATGTAGCATACCGGGTTGAGTTTTTTGGAGATACCGTTGATCGTTTGACGCGAATTGATCCACTGACGGGTGAAATTTTGGCTGAGCCGACCGAGGTCAGCATCTTTCCTAGTAGCCACTATGTTACGCCGCGTGATAAATTAGCGGTTGCTATCGAAGGTATCAAAAAAGAATTTGCCGAGCGATTAGAATATTTCGAGAAACACGATAAATTACTAGAAGCCCAGCGTTTATCGCAGCGTACAAAATATGACATTGAAATGTTAGAAGAGACAGGATTTGTCAAAGGCATCGAAAACTATAGTCGTTATTTGACGAACCGCGAACCTGGTGAGCAACCGGCAACATTGATGGACTATTTTGATGATGATTTTCTGTTGCTGGTTGACGAAAGTCACATGACATTACCCCAGGTACGTGGAATGTATAACGGCGATCGTGCGCGTAAAGAAGTCTTGGTCGAGCACGGATTCCGTATGCCGTCAGCGCTCGATAATCGACCGCTAACTTTTGCTGAATTCGATCGACATATCAACCGGGCTATTTACGTATCAGCAACGCCAGGTGAGTATGAGTTAGCGCATAGTCCAGAGCCAGCTCAGCAGGTCATTAGGCCAACGGGACTGATTGACCCAGAGATTATTATTCGTCCAACTACGGGTCAGATTGATGATTTGGTTGCGGAAATTCGCGAACGTGTAGCCAAAAATCAGCGTATTTTAGTGACAACACTTACAAAACGTATGGCCGAGGATCTGTCGACTTATTTACAAGAAATTGATATCAAAACAGCTTACATACACAGCGAAGTGGATACGTTAGAACGTGGTGATATATTGAAAGATTTGCGTATCGGTGTCTATGATGTACTGGTCGGTATTAATTTACTGCGTGAAGGATTAGATTTGCCAGAGGTAAGTTTGGTTGCAATTATGGATGCTGACAAAGAAGGATTTTTGCGCAGTTCGAGCGCACTAATCCAGACAATTGGTCGAGCCGCTCGCCATTTGGATGGCAAGGTACTGATGTATGCCGATCGGATGACCGATTCGATGCGTTTTGCAATTAGCGAAACCGATCGTCGTCGGGCAATTCAAACCAAGTACAATACGGATCACAATATTACACCCGAGAGTATTGCCAAAGAGATTGACGAAGGTCTTCGTTCATTAATTCCTAAAAAAGCCGATGATTCCAAAAAATTGAATCTCAAAAAGATACCCAAAGACGAATACCCTGGCCTTATCAAAGAACTGTCGGGTCAAATGGACCTGGCTAGCGCCAATTTGGAATTTGAAAAAGCCGCCGACCTACGCGATTTGATCGCTGACATTAGAAGCAAGATGTAAGTACTCATATCACTTGCAAAAATAAGCATGTTGTGCTATTATGAATATATTGCATTCGATGAATGTCGAGCCTCTTTCAAAGACTGGCGCATGATACAAACAGTATTAAATGGCGCGGCCACCGAAATATCCTCTCGCTGTTCTCTCACACTTGCCACTTGGTAAGCGATAAGACTGCAAAACAGCAATCAATAACGAAAGGGCTATTATTTTATATGGCATATCAACAACGACGCTCAGGCGGCTTTAATAACTCACGACCTAGCGGCGGACGCAGCTTTGGTGGACCACGTCGTGGCGGTTCAAAAGGACCAGCAAAAAAGTACATCCACCCATCAAAATTTATTAACAAAGCAGTTGCCAAGGCTGACGAAGTAACCTACGAACCAAAACACAAGTTCGCTGACTTTCCGTTTGGCGCTCAACTAAGCCATAATATTGTTAAAAAGGGCTACGAAGTTCCAAGTGCAATCCAAGATCAATCAATTCCATTTATCCTAGAAGGCAAAGACCTAATCGGCCTAGCTAACACGGGTACTGGTAAAACGGCTGCATTCTTGCTGCCAATTATCGAACGCATGACTGGTGTTAGCTTGCGCCCAAGTGTGCTGATTATTGCACCGACTCGCGAGCTGGCTCAGCAAATCGACGAACAATTCCGTGAGTTCGCTCAGGGATTGGATCTATATTCGGCGCTGATCGTCGGTGGCGTAAATGTAGATCGTCAAATTCGCGACTTAAAACGTCGGCCACATTTCATTATCGGTACGCCAGGTCGTCTAAAAGACTTGATGAACCGCCGTTTGATTCGCCTAGACAGTATGACTACATTGGTTCTTGATGAAGCTGACCGTATGCTAGACATGGGATTCTTGCCTGACATTCGCGCTATCGTGAATGAGATGCCAGTTGATCGCCAGACGCTGTTTTTCAGCGCGACGATTACCCCTGACATCCAAGCGCTAGTTAATACTTTCCTGAAGAACCCAGAAACTGTATCAGTTCGAACAAGTGAAACCAGCGAGCACGTTGAACAGACGGTTATCGAAGCACGTGACAAAACTCACAAGGTTGAACTATTAACTGATATGTTGCGCGGCAAAGACTACGAAAAGGTTCTAGTGTTTGGTGAGACTAAATTTGGCGTTCAGCGTCTAAGTGATCACCTGGATAATAGCGGTATTCCATCGGCAGCTATTCACGGTAACAAGAACCAATCTCAGCGTCAACGTGCATTGAAACAGTTCAAGGACGAACGTGTACGCGTGCTAGTTGCTACTGATGTGGCGGCTCGTGGATTAGATATTCCGAACGTTTCACACGTTATCAACTTTGATACACCGCAAAACTACGAAGATTACATTCACCGCATCGGTCGTACTGGTCGTGGTGGTGCAAGTGGAAAAGCTCACACTTTTATTGACATCCAACGATAGTCAAAATTTGAGCCTAGTAAAACATAGCCCTTTAATGGGCTATGTTTTCGTTTATCAATTGGGGTATAATAGGCAATATGACACAAATATCTCGTGAAGATGTGCAACACCTCGCACAGTTAAGTAGTTTGCAGCTCGCTGACGACGAGATTTATGGCCTACAGGCGGACATTGGTAACATATTGGGCTACGTTGATCAGCTGGCCGAACTGAACACCGATGGTGTCGAGCCGACTTATCAGGTGACTGATCTGGATAATGTGTGGCGCGATGATGTGATTGACGACTACGGCATCGATCGCGACGAGTTGTTAGCGCTGGCGTCAGAGTCACAAAATAATCAAATAAAAGTCCCAAAGGTGTTATAGATAATGAGCCAAATTGCTGATTTTATAGGGAAAAATGCGCGCCAATCCGTCCTTGCTGTCATTGCCAAGGCTCGTGAAAACGAATCGTATCACGCACTGCTAAGTTTGACCGAAGAACGGGCGCTAGAACGTGCCGACGCTGTTGACCGCGGTGAGATTACCGGTCGATTGGCGGGTGTTCCTTTCGTTATAAAGGATAACTTTTTGGCGTATGGTGCGCCAACTACAGCGGCTAGCAAGATGTTGGAATCATTTAATGCACCTTTACAGGCGACGGCCGTTGAAAAGCTTGAGCTAGAGGGCGCTATTTGTATCGGCAAAGCTAACCTGGACGCTTTTGCTCACGGTGGTAGTACTGAAAATTCGGCATTTGGTCCAACCAAAAACGCGTACGATGACACGCGGGTAGCAGGTGGTAGTAGTGGCGGATCAGCTGTTGTAACTGCCCTAGATATTGTACCTTTTGCGTTAGGCAGTGACACTGGTGGTTCAATCCGTCAACCAGCTAGTTTTAACGGGGTTGTGGGCGTAAAGCCTACTTACGGTGCAGTTAGTCGTTACGGCGTAGTTGCTATGGCTAGCAGTACCGACACTATCGGTACATTTGCCTCGAATGTGGCAGACGCCGAGATCGTGATGTCAATTATTTCTGGTAAAGATAACAAGGATATGACGACGCTACCTGATTTCTTTGAGCCAATTGATGAACCAGTTGATTCTAAAAAAATTGGTTTGATCAAGGATTTTATGACTGATGATGTTGATCCAGAGGTAAGGGCTGCCGTTTTAGGCTACGTCGAAAAACTACGCCAGGCTGGTCATATAGTCGAGGAGATTTCATTACCAATTGTTGAATATACGTTGGCTATGTATTACATAATTGTGCCAGCTGAAATTAGTAGTAACTTGGCGCGCTATGACGGTATTCGCTATGGTCGTCGAGCGGCGGACGTAACGACACTCGCGGAATTGTATGGCCGCAGCCGTGATGAAGGCTTTGTAACCGAAAACAAACGCCGTATTATGATCGGCAGTTACGTATTATCTAGTGGATTCTTTGATGCATATTATCTAAAGGCTCAAAAGGCTCGTACATTATTGATTAATGATTTACGAAAATTATTCGATACTTACGATGTGTTGGTGGGTCCAGTTGCACCGACACCAGCCTTTAAATTAGGTGAAAACTCTAACGATCCCATCAAAATGTATCTGGCTGATATCATGACAGTTCCAGCATCACTGGCTGGTATCCCAGCAATTAGTGTTCCAGCTGGTACAACTAAATCTGGTCTACCGATTGGAGTACAGCTAATGGCCTGGCGACGTCACGATGCAGATATTCTGGCGCTAGCTAGGTCAGTCGAGGACGACGCATAATGGATCAATCGCTAATTTTCTTTTTTGCTAGTGTAATTATTGTCGGCGGATTATTGTTTGCTGTTATTGGACTAAGTAAAAAAGGCAAACAGCACCTCAATGTTGATCACTATAGAACAAAGTGGCTGTCAATCGAGCAACAATTGTCACGTGATAACCCAGCTAGTCACCACCTGACCGTTATGAACGCCGATAAATTACTCGATCAAGCTCTTCGGGAGCGTGGTATGAAAGGCACGACAACAGCCGAACGCCTAAAGAGTGCGTCGAACCTGTTTAAGAATCGTAATGATGTCTGGTCATCGCATAAACTGCGTAATAAAATAGCCCATGATACCGATGTTCGTGTGTCGTACGATGATGCACGTTACGCATTGGTAGGCTTTAAACAAGCGTTAAAAGATTTGGGAGCGATATAATATGGTAACTGATGAACAGCTGGCAAAGTATGAAATGACGATCGGTATTGAATGTCATGTTCAGTTGGCGACAGCTACTAAATTATTTAGCGGTGCAGACAATGACGCGCGTGATCAGTCACCAAATTCGGTTGTGAATCCGATCGATTTTGGTCTACCGGGCATGCTGCCGGTACTAAACCGTCAAGCAGTCAACTTGGCAATTCGGGCCGGTAAGGCATTGAATAGCGACATTGCTCGGGTTAGTCGATTTGACCGCAAGCATTATTTTTACCCAGACCTACCCAAGGGCTACCAGACGACACAGATGTATAATCCGATCATTTTAGAGGGATATGTTGATGCACCACTTGAGGATGGTTCAATTGTTAGTGTCCGTGTCCACCATGCCCATATGGAAGAAGATGCTGGCAAATTAACGCATTATGGCGATTACAGCTTGGTTGATTTAAACCGAGCTGGCACTCCGCTGATCGAAATTGTGTCCGAGCCCGACATTCATTCTCCGGCAGCTGCCAAGGCTTATGCTACAGAATTATATCGATTGATGACGTATGCCGGTGTGACACACGGCGATTTATATCATGGCAATATGCGTTTTGATGTTAATATTTCGATTGCACCAAAAGGGTCAACCGAATTAGGTACACGTGCCGAAGTTAAAAACTTAAACTCATTTAGAAGTGTCGAGCGAGCGGCAGAATATGAATTCCGTCGTCAAGTCGAGCGTCTAGAAAAAGGCGAACGGATTATTCAAGAAACTCGTGGCTGGGATGATGCCAAACAAAGGACATCTAGTCAGCGCAGCAAAGAAGATGCTCAAGATTATCGATATATGCCCGATGCTGATATTCCGCCAATTGTTCTGACCGATGAGGAAATTGCGGAGATCCAGGCACTTGTTCCAACCTTGCCGGCCGAATATCGTAGCCGTTGGGCCTCATTGGATCTGGATAGTTCGGTTATTGGTGCGCTACTAGCCAACCAAAGTTACGCTTTGATTATCACTGAGATTCAGGTCAACGCTGGTGATAGCGTTGCAAAGCGTGTCGCGCACTGGTTCGCTAGCGCACTTAGTGGCGATGAACCATCTGGTGATGCAGTTAGTATATCGGCTGAATCATTAATTGAACTAGCGACTATGGTTGATAAAAACGAGCTAAGCAGTACTAATGCTAAGGAAATTTTTGTTGAATTATTATCCAGTGACAAGTCGCCACGCGAGATAGCCGAGTTGCGTAATCTATTGCAGGTTAGTGACGAATCGGCGATTGCAGCCGTGGTTGACGAAGTTCTGGCTGATCCTAGTTGTCGACAAGCCGTCGAGGATTTACGTGCTGGCAACGACAAGGTGATCGGGTTCTTAGTCGGTCAAGTTATGAAAAAATCACAGGGCAAAGCTAACCCGGCGCTAGCCCAAAAACTAATTCGCGAAAGGATTTCATAGTTGTGAAACAACCTACCAAAGCAATTATTTGTGCCGCCGGACTGGGTACGCGGTTTTTGCCTCAAACCAAGGCTATGCCCAAAGAAATGCTACCTATTGTTGACAAACCAGTCATTCAGTTGATAGTTGAACAGGCCGTAGCGGCTGGTGTGACCGATATAATTATCGTAACAGGTAGTACTAAGCGTGCTATCGAAGATCATTTTGATCGCAGCGACGAACTCGAACGTGATCTGCGCGAAAAAGGCAAAGATGATAAGGCTGATCAAATCGAAGCCATTGCAAATCTAGCTAACTTTGTCTATGTACGCCAAAAAGGCACGCCCAAGGGCAACGCGCGGCCGATTTTGAATGCTAGACATCTAATTAATGACGACGAGCCTTTTTATGTTTTCTTTGCTGATGATTTTTTCCGGTCCGAGGTAGCTTGGCCGATTCAACTAAGGGATGCTTATAACAAAACCGGCAAATCCGTCATCTCGTTGATCGAAGTTGATACTAAAGACGCCGACAAATACGGTATGGCTGAAATTGGTGAAGCAGTTAGCGATCGTTTATTCCGTTTGAAATCATTGGTTGAAAAACCAGGCCAGGCTAATGCGCCATCAAACTATGCATCCGTCGGCAGCTATCTACTGACACCGGATATTATTCCATTAATTGCTCAGGAAAAAATTGGTAAAGGTGGCGAAATTACACTAGCCGATAGTATCAATGAATTGGCTATGCAGGGCGAAGTTTACGGTTGTTTTATCGAAGGTGTTTGGCATGATACTGGTGATCAGCTGAAGTATTTGAAGGCAGTTGTAGACGTTGCCCTAGAGAGTCCCGAATATGGTCAAGCATTTAATGACTATCTAAAAATGCGCTTACGCTAAAAACTGATTTCGTGGTATAATATACTTAGTTAACAAATAAACAAACAACAAAGGAGCATCACCATGAGTCCAGCAGCAGAAATTCTGGTAATAATATTGTCGGTATTTCTAGCGGTATTCCTATTACTTGGGATCATACTGTCCATTTATTTGATAAAATTAACACAGGACATCCGTGATGTTACTCGCTCTGCGGGACGGACAGTTGGAAGTATCGAAGCGGCCGTGTCCAGCGTCGCTAAAGTCACTTCGCCACTATTTATTGCCGAGATAGTAGGACGCTATATCAAGAAATTTAAAAAAGGTCATAAAGGGGAATAATATGTCTAAGGGTAAATTTGCACTAGGAGCATTAATCGGAGCTGTGGTAGGTGTTGTTACGGGATTTCTAACTGCACCAAAAAGTGGTAAAGAAACTCGGGCCGATTTAAAGGCTAAAGCCGAGGCTGTAAAAGCTGAAGCATCGGTCAAAGCTAACGAAGTTAAAACCAAAGTTGGCGAAGTCGCTGGTGATGTCAAGACAAAGGCAAATGAAGTCGCTGGTGACGTTAAATCTAAAGCCGAAGACTTAAAGGGTCGCACCGAACGTGCTGTCGAAGGCGCCAAAAAAGGCTTTAATAGCAAAAAGTAACTTGAATAAGTATAAGAGAGATGACACACTAGATCTAGTGTGTCATTTTTTAAACAGGGATATGTATGACAAAAAAACTAATTAACAAGATAAACCGCGATAATGAAAACGGATCACGTAGGGCAATTATCGAAGATTTGTTTTATGATTTTAACAAGAACCGCTCGCAAGTTTATTGGACGAACTTTATTCGCGGTATGTTCTTTGGACTAGGTAGTGTTCTTGGTGGTACGATCGTGATCGCCGTGGTCATTTGGCTACTTAGTCAATTGGTTGACCTACCGGGTGGTGTTGGCGAGTTTATACAATACGTTGTTGATATCGTTAAAAAACACTAGCCTAGTGGATTTTACTACAGACAAACTATCGCTATCTTCGGTATACTAGTAATCAGTTATGGGGGTTCAATTAAAGCCATCTGATTATGTGCATTTACATAATCATACTCACCACAGTTTGCTGGATGGTCTAACAAAGATACCCGCGCTGGTAGGTGCCGTTAAAGAGATGGGTATGGAAGCGATCGCTATTACTGACCATGGGACGATGTCTGGCGTAATTGAATTTTACAAAGCCGCAAAGGATGCTGGTATCAAGCCGATTATCGGTATGGAGGCTTACGTCGCAACTAGATCGCGCCATGATCGTGATCCTCAAAAAGATAAGGCTCGCTATCACATTATTCTGATTGCCATGAATAATACTGGTTATCAAAACCTTATGCAGCTAAGTACAATTGCCAACCTTGAGGGGATGTATTATAAACCACGTATCGATCACGAAGTCTTGGAAAAATATAATGAGGGACTGATTGTACTGTCGGGCTGTGCTAGTGGTGAGTTGGGCGAAAATTTACGAGTTGATAATTATGATGAGGCCAAGAATATTGCTGCTTGGTATAAATCTGTATTTGGCGACCGTTATTATCTAGAAATGCAGGATCACGGGCACGCTGATTATCCTGGCCATTGGGATGTTCAGGTCAAAATTAACAGCTATCTAGAGAAACTGTCCGAAGAACTGGATATTCCTATGGTGGTTAGTAGTGACGGCCATTATTTGACTCATGATGACCAAGATGCGCATGAAATTCTGCTGTGTGTCGGTACGGGGTCGTTTTTGAGCGACGAAAAACGCATGAGTTTGAAAGATTTTGAATTGCACGTCACTGATCCGAACGAAATCATTAATCGTTGGAACAGTAGCTATCCTGATGCAATAGCTAATACGCGTCAGATTGCCGACCGCTGTGAGGTTGAGCTGGCGCTAGGTGGTATTTTGATTCCGACCTTCCCGACACCCCAGGGTGATAATGAAAAAACATATCTAGACAAATTGGTCTATCGAGGGTTATCTTGGCGTTACGGTGATTTGGACCAGCCTCAGACGTTGAACTTGACGGTTGATGAGGCCAAGATACATATTCCCGAAGAGGTTTTGGTTCGCGCCGAATACGAACTGGAGGTGATTGACCGCATGGGCTTCAACGGCTATTTCTTGATTGTCCAAGACTTTATCAACTGGGGCAAGAACCAAGGTATTATCTTTGGACCAGGCCGTGGTAGTGCTGCCGGATCCATCATTGCATATTCGCTTCGTATTACCGAACTTGACCCATTGCAGTATGATTTACTGTTTGAGCGTTTTTTGAATCCAGATCGTATTAGCATGCCAGATGTTGATATTGATATTCAAGATACGCGTCGTGACGAGGTGATTGCTTACTGTACCGAGAAGTACGGTATTGATAGGGTGGCCAACATTGTCACTTTCGGTAAAATGGCGGCTCGTGCGGCGGTTCGTGACGTAGCTCGCGTCTTGCAGGTTCCATATTCCGAGGCGGATAGGTTTTCAAAAATGATCCCGCCACCAGTCCAGGGTCGACACATTCCGCTGAGTGTTAGTATCGTTCAGGATGCTGATTTAAAACATGAATACGAGTCTAACCCAACGGCCAAAATGGTATTCGACTATGCAATTCGTCTAGAAGGAACGATTCGTTCGCATGGTGTTCATGCTGCAGGTGTGGTGATTGCTCCAGATTCGATTGTAAAGTTTGCACCACTTGAAATGGCACAAAAAGGTGTCATTTCGACGCAATATCCGATGGGCCCAGTCGAAGAGCTGGGACTGCTAAAGATGGACTTTTTAGGTCTATCGAACCTGACGACAATTAATAATGCTCTTCGTATTATCAAAAAAGTTTACAAGGTCGAAATTGATATAGACAGCGTACCACTGGACGATATCGAGACATATAAACTATTTCAGCGTGGCGATACGACGGGTGTATTTCAGTTAGAGTCGGCTGGTATGAAACGCTACCTGCGCGAGTTAAAACCATCTTCATTCGAAGATATCATCGCTATGGTGGCATTATATCGACCGGGTCCAATGCAGTTTATCGATAGCTTTATTAAACGTAAACACGGCCAAGAACAGATATCATATTTGCATCCTAAATTCGAGAATGCACTCAAGGAAACCTACGGAATCTTGGTTTATCAGGAACAGTTTATGCAGATTTCCAAAGATTTTGCTGGATTTACGGGTGGTCAGGCGGACACACTGCGCAAGGCAGTCGGTAAAAAGAACATTGATTTGATGCGCAAGGTAAAGGTTGATTTCGTGGAAGGTGCCGTTAAATTTAGCGGTGCCGATCCTAAGCTTGCCGAGACTTTTTGGGATCAATTGGAAGAGTTTGCTAACTACTGTTTTAACAAATCTCACGCCGCTTGTTATGGACTGATATCTTATTGGACAGCGTATCTAAAGGCTCACTACCCAGAGGCATTTATGGCAGCCTTGATGACCAGTGACCAGGATGATATTGACCGATTGGCGATTGAAATTACAGAGTGTAAGCACATGGGAATTACAGTGTTATCACCTGATGTAAATGAAAGTTTCGTCGAATTTGCGGTCGTTCCTGGCAAGAAAGAAATACGTTTTGGGATGGCGGCAGTAAAGGGAGTCGGGGTTGGTGCCGTCGAAGAAATATTACGCGCTCGCTCGGAGGGTAAGTTTGTTAGCATCGAAGACTTTGCGCGACGTGTTGGTACGGGCAAATTCAACAAAAAGGCCTGGGAATCGTTGATTAAATCAGGCGGTTTTGACGGACTTGGCGATCGATCTGACCTGTTGTTTAACCTAGATACTATTCAGGCGTTTGCTAGCAAATTACAAAAGGAATCCCTTAGTGGCCAAACCGACCTGTTCGGCGGTATGTCAGGGGTATCCAATATACAGCCTTCGGTTACGTTACAGACCTCACCTGTTAAACATACCGACAAAGAGCGACTGGCATGGGAACGCGAGCTATTGGGACTATACATCAGCGCTCATCCACTAGATAATTACGACGCATACTTCGAAGAGCAAACTATTCCATTGATGCAGATGATACCTGATGTTGATGGCAAAAAAGCCACAATTGGCGGCCTAGTATCGACGGTTCGAACTATTATAACTAAAAGTGGCACAAAAATGGCTTTCTTGGGCATCGAAGACAAAACTGGCGAAGGCGAAGTAATTGTGTTTCCGAATCTTTATGAACAAATCGGTGCTAAATTAGTTCAGGACGCCGTAGTTCGAGTAACGGGCAAAATCAGCGCCCGTGACCGTGACGGTAATCTGGGTACTGATGCCAAGATGATTGCCGACGATATTCAGATCGTAACAGATAAAGAACTGAACGACTATGAATCAACTGGTCGTAAAATGGAAAAGCCAAAAATCAGCGCCAAAGTAAAAGCTATGCGCGTGTCTAGTGCTAAATCTAGTGCATCGGGTAGTATCAGTGCACCGGCCACCACTAACCCTGCAGTACCAAGTGCTACGCGCTCTCGTCCGTTAGAGGATCCGGTTGTGATTAAAAAACTATTTGTCCATATCAAAAATCCCGATGATCATGATTCATTGTTGGCACTGAAACAGATCTGCAGTCAGTTTATGGGCACGACCGATATCGTATTAGTACTCGGTGCTAATAAAAAATCAGCCATTAAACTACCATTTAGGGTCGAGCCAAGTGATGCCCTAGTCGGCGCTTTGGTCAAAATATTAGGCGAAGACGCAGTAAAATTAAAATAACTAACGGCTTAGTGCGTACAAGGCTATGCCGGCAGCAACACTAACATTGAATGATTCTTTTTGGCCGACCATGGGGATTTCAACCAGATCGTCGCACTTATCGCGCAGATCATCTGTGATACCCTCAACTTCTTCGCCAAGTAAAAGTGCGATTTTAGTCGGCGCAGTATAACTGTCAATCATCACCGAACGCGAATCTTGTTCAAGTCCAACAATTCGGTAGCCAACCTGGCATAATTGGTCGATAGGTGGATTCGGAACGTATTCAAACGGAACTAAGGTTTCGGCACCTAGAGCCGATTTGTGGATTTGCGCTGTTAGTTTATCGCTAATGTGTGGCAAACGGGTGTCATTAACTAATTTTGGATATGGTGTATAACCGCTAAGGATAATTTTGGTGACTCCAAAGCCTTCGGCAGTACGAAAAATTGCCCCGACATTGTGAGTCGATCTAATATTATGTGCAATTACAATAATTTCAGCCATCGCCACTATTGTATCATCTATAAAACGCTTACGTTTTCTGTTATGATTGAGCGTAATGGACGAAGACAAGATTCAGCAAAACCGGCGTGACCAGGACGAGAAATCTACCCGTGAACGAGCTGCTATTTTAGGTATTCAATATTTTGATACGCGCGAAATCGAACAGACATTGCCATTGGCGATGAATATATTAGATAACGATATAATGCACAAAAATCGCATTGTACCGCTAGTTGAGGGTTCCGAGGCAGAGCCGTGGCGCTTTGGTGTAACGACGCAAACGCCACAATCTCTAATTCGCGACATGACCAAGCAGTATAATGATCAGGGCAAGTCAATTCAGTTCTTTTTGATTAGTATTAGTGCGTTTAAGACTTTGATGAACCGGTTTGACCCTCCTGTCAAAGTTGTATATGACGATATTCAGATTGCCAAAGAGGGCGACAGCGATACTATTAGTCAGGTTAGCCAAACCTTAAACTCTGTCGGGAGTGATGAGGTTTTTGACTATTTGATCGATCAAGCCGACAAAATCGGTGCCAGTGACATTCATATAGAAAACCAGCGGACTCATATTCGTATTCGCATGCGTATTGACGGTGCCTTGCATCCGGTGGCTGATCTAGAGTCTGATCGATATCGTATCATTTTGGGCGCGCTTGCTTCGCGCGCTAATATTTCAACGGCTGCCACCGAACCGCAATCTGGTCACATGCAAAAGGAAATTACGCGTGATGGCGTAACGCATTTATTGAATCTTCGTGTCGAAACGATCCCGACAATGTATGGTCAGGACGCCGTTCTGAGACTATTTAATTTTGATGAATCGATGTTGAATCTGGATTATTTGGGTATCGACGAGAGTGAGCGCAAAGAAATCGATGAGATTATTAGTCACCCGCGCGGTATGGTGTTGATGGTTGGACCAACGGGTAGTGGTAAATCGACTACGCTATACAGTATCATCAATGCGCTTAATACAACTGACCGCAAGATCATTACACTTGAAGATCCGATAGAATACGGCATCACCGGCGTGTCGCAAATTCCAGTCGATACGACAAACGGTCAGAATTTTGCCGATGGTCTGCGCTCGGTTTTGCGTCAAGACCCGGATATAGTAATGATAGGTGAGATACGTGATGCTGATACGGCCAAAACAGCTATTCAGGCATCAATTACTGGCCACTTGGTGTTGTCTAGTTTTCACGCCAATACGACATCAGCCGCGTTTAGTCGTATGATAGATTTGATCGGTGTCAATCCAATTTTTAGTTCGGCTATTCGTTTAGTAATTGCACAGCGCCTAGTTAGGCGTCTAGATGATTCAACTAAACAAGAATACGAACCAGATGAAGCCACGCGCAATTGGGTCAAAAATATGCTCAAAGATTTACCGGCACATGTTGAAAAACCAGATTTAGATAATTTCAAGTTATGGAAACCAGTTATTAGTAGCGAGTCACCGTTTGGTTACAAGGGTCGCATAGTCATTATGGAGCAGTTAGTCGTTAACGAAGCGATCCAAAAGTTTCTACGTGGTGACGTTATTGATGTCCACGCCGAGATTATCGAAAAGGTTGCTCGCGAAAACGGTATGGTCACATTGATGGAGCACGGCGTACTAGCTGCGCTTCGCGGCGAAACAACCCTAGACGAGATTAACCGCGTCCTGTAAAACGGTGTTTTGGGGGTGATTAGCGGACCTCATTGCATAAAATGGCTATAAGGGTATTTCAAAATCCTAGCCCCTGTGGTATAGTAAATAGCTGATTGTATCTATAAACCCAAGAAGTGAGACGAAAATGAGTTTTGAACTAATTAAGATGGTAAATGAAGCGCAGAAGAAAACTAGCGTTGTCGATGTTCGAAGTGGCGACACTGTTCGCGTACACCAAAAAATCCGTGAAAATAACAAAGAGCGTATTCAGATTTTTGAAGGCGTAGTTATTCGTACAGATCGCAAACAATCGCACACCTCACGCATTACTGTTCGCAAGATCGCTAGTGGTGTTGGTGTTGAAAAGAGTTTTCTACTTCACAGTCCACTGGTTGAAAAGATCGAAGTTGTTCGACGTGCAAAAGTTCGCCGTAACTATCTTTCATTCCTGCGTAACCGTAGCGGTAAGAGTGCTCGCCTTAAGGGTCTTAACTTTGACCGCGAAGGCGTTAATACTTTGGCTGAACCAACTATCGAACAGCAAATTGCTGAGGCGCCAGTTGCCGAAGCCGAAGCTCCAGCTGAGTCCAAAGCCGAATAATCTCACGTCGGATCAAAACACCCGGATGTCCGGGCGTTTTTTATTGGTACAATGAAACATATGATACTTGGTATTGATGAAGTTGGGCGCGGACCATGGGCGGGGCCACTAGTAGTTGGAGCAGTTGTTCTAGGGGGCGTAGACATAGCTGGGCTGACTGATAGCAAGAAACTAAGCGCAAAGCGGCGCCAGGAACTAGACATTATCATTCGCGACCAGGCGGACGGGTTTGGACTGGGCTGGGTTGACGCTAGCGAGATAGATCGGATTGGGCTATCGGCAGCCTTAAAACTAGCGACGGTTCGGGCGGTGCAACAGGTGAAGGTAACTTATCACGAGATTGTTATTGATGGTACTGTCAACTTTTTAAGTGAAACCAGCAAGGGTCAGTACGTGACCACGATGAAAAAAGCCGATTTGTTAGTGCCGAGTGTTTCGGCAGCGTCAATTATCGCCAAAGTTGCAAGGGATAATTATATGGCCGAGCAGGATCAAATTTATCCGGGCTATGGGTTTAATGATCATGTTGGATATGGAACAGCCCGTCATATAGCAGCTATTGACCAGCTGGGGGTTACACCGCTGCACCGTTTGTCGTTCAAGCCGCTGGCCCGTTTTGCGCATCAACCAGCGACTACTAGCGATGTGCCGGCTCGGACAGACGTCACGACAAAACAGATTGGCGACACCGCCGAGACAGTAGCAGCCGAATACCTGCGGGATCTGGGGCACCAGATATTAGAGCGCAACTGGAAAACAAAATTTTGTGAGATTGACATTGTATCATCTGCTGGTAAGGTCGTGTATTTTACGGAAGTTAAATATCGTAAATCGTCCGATCAGGGTGGAGGACTGGCAGCCATTACACCTAAAAAATTGCGTCAAATGAAATTTGCGGCCGAATATTATGCATTAAAACACCAGCTAGATAACAACGATCTACGCCTGACGGCCGTATCGCTAACCGGCAGTCCGCCAATTGTTGAGTCTTATTTAGAGGTCCAGTAGCGCTTTAAGAACAGACGGGCCGTCGCGCTCGATCAATTCGGCACGTCCTTCAATTTCACTTATTCCCATTGTTATGGTTCGCGTTAGGGCAACGTCTATTAGTTTTGGCATAAAGAACGATTTATATTCGTCTAGCTGTTTGCGTGTGGTTAGGGCACTGGCGCCATAACGGGGATAGTCGTCGTAGCTTTTGTCGCCGCTAAATGTCTTTTCGATCCATTGCCAGTTGTCTTGTATCCACGTCCAGGCTTGGTCGCGGCTTTCGCGGCCACGAATTAAATAGACAAACCAGCGCGCTACATCCTGCGGTCGTATGACCGACGAATCTTGGATTAGTTCTAGAAGCTCGGTAATTTTTTCTGGGATGCGCGTGCTAGTGACTCCGACGCTGATGTCTTGGCGTAGTTCACCTGAAGTCGAATCACGATAGATTTGTAATAGGTCATCAACGATCTTGCCCTCACCGTGTCGCGTGGCGGCGCTGATAATTAGCGGGCGTAGTTCGGCATCGATCTCACTAATCGGGGTATTATTATATATATTTTGCGCCTGTTTGATTACTTCTGGCTGTTCGCTGTATAACATCATACTAAGAATTGTCGAGCGAAGTTTAGTATCGTCTTCGGATTCGTTGTCTTGCGCAGTCCAACCCAGGCGCCTGTATTCGTTGGTTGCGATTTCAGCTGACAGCTGACGTAGTTTTGTCTCACTAGCCTTGTCATACTCGACGAATTTCTTTAGCTCGCCGATAGTGGCATGTAACATCGTCCAAACATGCTCGCTGGTTTCATTTTTGTAGGCCCGGATAAGCGGAAGTAAGGCTGCGCTAGGCAGTACACCGCCTCGAGCCAGCAGAATGGTTTCGTCTAGTAGCTGAACGCGATCAAGTACTGGCAGGTTGCCGGATTCGACTTCATCTAATAATCGTTGCATAAGCTGGTCGTCATAGTGAGTAATGAAATGCGCGCTGTCACCGACATTAAATCGTAGCGGTGTAGTGTGATGGCGCATGACCGATATCTGTTTTTCGTTCATGAGCTCTGGCATTTCGCTACATGGTGAGTTCAGCGGTATTGGCCACAGCCTGTTTGATTTTGCATGTGGGCCAACAAAGAACTGTCGTTGACTTAGTGTAATATCGCTGCCATCCATACTGGCGCTAAGCACCGGATAGCCGGGCTGCGAAATCCATGTATTCATCAGTTTTTGGATATCTTTGCCACTAGATTTTGCGATGGCATTCCACAGATCATCGGCCTCGGTATTGTTGTAAGCGAATTCTTTAAAGTATGCCTTGAGCCCAGATTGAAAGTCCGCATTGCCGACAAAATGCTGAAGCATACGCAGTAGTCGTGCGCCTTTGGCATAAACAATTGCACCGTCAAACAGTGTGCTAATTTCGTCAGGATGGTTGACGTCGGTTTGAACCGGCTGCACTCCGTCGATACTGTCACGACGCAGGGCCACGATGGACTCGTTAGTAGAAAACTCTAGCCACATATTCCATTCAGGGTGGATGGAGTCGATTGCGATATATTCCATGATTGTAGCGAAACTTTCGTTTAGCCATAGGTTGTTCCACCACTTCATAGTTACTAGGTTGCCGAACCATTGGTGGGCCAATTCGTGGGCAATAACTGTCGCAATATATTGTCGACTGCTAATACTAGTTGTTTCCGGGTCGGCCAAAAGTGCAATTTCGCGGTACGTAATTAGCCCCCAGTTTTCCATAGCACCTGATGAAAAATCTGGCAGGGCAACATGGTCTGATTTTGGTAGCGGGTATTCCGTGTCAAAATATTCTTCGTAAAATTCGATTGAACGTACGGCAATGTCAAGTGCAAAATCTAGGCTAGCCGGTGACTGAGCCGGGGTTGCCCAGACGTTTACTTCGATATTACGATTAGTTTTGGCGGTTTTGCGGTGCAATTCCCCAGTTACCCAGGCCAGCAGGTAAGTACTCATGCGGGGTGTGCGATCAAACGTCGTAACCAGTAGATCGTTTTCGACCGTTTGCGATTTGATCGGCATATTACCTAGCACAGTAATGCCTGGTTCGGTTGTGAGTGTCACGTCAAATTCGGCTTTGGCTTCCGGCTCATCGATACATGGAAAGACTTCACGGGCATGGTGACTTTCGAATTGGGTTGCTAGCAGTTCCTTTTTGGTACCCTCATGCTCGAAATAACACGGGTATAGGCCGTGCATAGCATCTGTGATTATGCCACTATAAGCGATGACGATTATTTGAGGGCCAGCGTTTATTCCTGGGTGGGTCAAGTGCAGCTCATCATTGTCGGAAGTCGCAAATTCTGACTGCTTGCCATTTATGGTGACAGATTCTATGGTCAAACCTTTGGCGTGCAGAACAATCGATTCATTACCTGGCTGTAAAGTACCGTTTATGGTGACGATTCCATTAAAAGTCCGTCCGGGACGGTCAAGCGTTAGCGACAGGTTGTATAAATTTGGAATAAAATTTGTGATAAGTCTAGGAACTGATTGCATGATTCTATTGTATCAGAGAAGCGTTCGTGTTTTAGGTTGACATGTACCGACGCAGTACGTGCATAATAGGGATATGCCCAGTACATACCGTCGCCGTCGCATTGTGATTTTTATGGTTATTCTGATTGGAATTATCAGTGCTATTGTTACAACTGGCACGCTACCGTCATCGCAACCCGTCGCCCCATTTGGCGGTGCTCGGGTTTTGTCAAATGAGCCATTGGCCGCGGCAATACTTGAAACGATATCGGTAAAAGGTCGTGCGCCCAAGACCGACTATTCTCGCGATCAGTTCGGGGGTGGATGGTTATCGTCCCAGGGTTGTGATACGCGCAATATCATTTTGCACCGCGACCTAACAGAAGTTCAGGTAGACGAGTCGTGCAATGTTGTTAGTGGTATTTTGAATGACCCGTATACGGGCAAGGTTATCCAGTTTACTCGTGGTGCTGGGACGAGTGATGATGTTCAGATAGATCATGTTGTCGCGTTATCTGACGCGTGGCAAAAAGGTGCACAGCAGTTGACCCCGCAACAGCGAATTACGCTTGCTAATGACCCATTGGAACTACTGGCGGTTGACGGTCCATCTAATCAACAAAAATCAGATGGTGATGCAGCTACTTGGCTGCCACCTAATAAACCCTTTAGGTGCCAATACGTTGCGCGTCAGATTGCCGTGAAACATAAATACAGCCTATGGGTGACCCAGGCTGAGCATGATGTCATGAACAATATTTTGGACTCATGTCCGAACCAACATCTACCAACGAAGTAGTTGCACATCGCGTCTATTATTGGTATACTACTGGTAGTACATTTCCGGCCGGCAGGTCGGATTTTTTCATAGAAAGGAAGAAATAATATGGATGAACTAAACTTAAAACAATTGACTCTCGCAGTACGAACGATTGCCGAAGAGAAAAACCTTCCCGAAGAAACTGTCTTGTCAGTTATCGAACAAGCAATCGCTGCCGCATGGCGCCGCGATAATGGTGAGCGTGACCAAGAGGTCCGTGCTGAGCTAAACGTAAACGACGGTACAGCTGTGGTTTATGTTGCCCGTGAAGTTGTCGAAGAAGTCGGTAGCGACGCCGTAGAAATAAGCCTAACTGATGCCAAGAAAGTTAAAAAAGATGCCGAAATCGGTGACGTCATCGAAGACAAGTACGAAGTAGCTAGCTTTGGACGCGTGGCTGCGCAGACCGCAAAACAAGTTGTTCTGCAACGTCTGCGTGAAGCGGAACGTGAGGTTGTGCTGGAGGAATACGAAGACAAGATCGGTACGGTCGTTAACGGTACTGTGCAGCGAGTCGAGCCGCGCGTTATTCGCGTCGAACTGGGCAAGGCTACGGGTATTATTCCTCAGAGTGAACAAATTCAGGGCGAGTTTTACAATGTCGGTAGCCGTATCAAGGTATTTATCAAGGATATCGAACGAGATAACCGTGGTCCACAGCTGATTCTGAGCCGTGGTAACGAACAGTTTGTTGAATATTTGTTCCGCCAAGAGGTACCAGAACTCGAAACCGGTGCTGTGCAGATCAAGGCTATTGCTCGTGAAGCTGGTCGCCGTACTAAACTAGCTGTTGCTAGTACCGTGCCTGGCGTTGACCCGGTAGGCACATTCGTTGGCGGTCACGGAACACGTGTCCAAGCAGTTATGAATGAAATTGGTGATCAGGAAAAGATCGACATCATTACATTTGACGAAAACAACGAGCAGTTTATCAAAAATGCACTTAGTCCAGCCGAAGTAAGTAAGGTTGTGATCAAAGAAGCGGATAAGCGCGCCACCGTATATGTAAATGAGGACCAGCAATCAATCGCTATCGGCCGCGCCGGCCAAAATGTGCGCCTAGCTAGTCGCTTGACTGGTTACGAACTGGATATTGAACCAACTGTTGCACCAAAAGCTGCCGCCCCAGCGCCTAAAAAGAACATCGAAGATGATCTGTTGAGTGCCGTTGAAGAATCTACCGAAGGGTAATAATTCCTTTCGGTCGTTCGTCAGTTGACGTTATTGCCAAGAACACACTTTACGGGGTATTCGCTGACGAGTTTTATCTCGATTCCTCATTTAGCGAGAGACTGTGATACCGCTTGCTGGTATCAGCCGAACGCCATGGGCGTGCACGCACCCCATAAAGAGTGCTCTCGAAAATGATGGAATAGAGATAAAACGATCAAGTATACAATAATTAGCACTCACTTGACCCGAGTGCTAATTTTGCTATACTAGATATAGACAAAGCGGTTATTCTGATAATATGCTTGCGCTTTAGATATAGGAGGATAGATAATAGAATTATGGCTGATGATTTCGCAGAATTTGTATCTCATCTGACCGACAATGCTCGGACTAGTTTGCACCACGCCAACGCTATTGCGCAGGGATACGGCAGCCCATATATTGGCACCGAGCATCTGTTGCTAGGAGTTTTAGCTCAGGGATCGTCTGTCGGCGCTAAACTACTGGCTGATGCTGGCGTGACATTAGAGCGCGCTCAGCTGGCGCTTAATCAGGTACCGCTAACTACAGTTATTGCTGTTGGAGCCAAGGGACTTAGCGAGACGGCTAAGCTGACTCTTAAAATGAGTTGGGATATCGCTCAGGAATTCCATCAAGAGTATCTAGGTACCGAACATATTTTATATAGTATTTTGACGCAAAAGAACGCCCGCGCAACCGTTTTGCTGCGCGACATGGGCGTTGATATTCCTGAACTAACGGCTGACCTGGAAGAGTTCTTTGATCGCCAAAACGATTTATATCAAGAAGCCGAAGGTGGTCAGGCGACATCAATAAAACGCCCTCCACAGCGCAAAGGCGCACTGGAGACATTTGGGACTGATCTGACGGCCCGTGCCAAGTCTAGCACGCTTGATCCTGTGATTGGACGCGATAATGAACAAGAGCGTATGGTGACGATTCTTAGCCGTCGTACCAAAAACAACCCCGTATTAATTGGTGAACCGGGTGTCGGTAAAACCGCCATTGTCGAGGGTCTGGCGCAGCGGATTGCGCGCGAAGACGTGCCCGAGCATTTATTAGATAAGCGCGTCATTCAACTTGATTTGGCTGGTATGATCGCCGGTACTAAATATCGTGGTGAATTCGAAGAGCGTCTAAAACGCGTTATGGCCGAGCTGCAGGAACAAAAGAATATTATTATATTTATTGACGAACTACACCTACTAGTCGGAGCCGGTGCGGCCGAGGGTGCGCTAGACGCCGCTAATATGCTAAAACCGGCCTTGGCTCGCGGTGAGATTCACTTGATTGGCGCCACAACACTAGATGAATATCGCAAACACATCGAAAAAGACACAGCGCTCGAACGACGATTACAGACAATAATCGTGCCCGAACCTAATCTAAAAGACACAATCGCCATATTAAAAGGTCTGCGCGGCCACTACGAATCGCACCACGGAGTTAGCATGAGTGACGAAATACTCGAAGACGCTGTCTATATGGCTGATAGGTACGTTAGCGAGCGTTTTATGCCCGACAAGGCAATTGATGTGATTGACGAAGCGTCTGCACTAGTACGTGTCAAATCTGGTCGTAAACCCAGTAAATTGCGTGATTATGTCAAACAGCTTAAAAACCTGAACGAAAAAATGGAAGAATCTGTTGCTAGTGAAGATTATGAGCGTGCGGCCCTATACAAAACGCGTATTAGTCAATTATCGACACGCCTGGATGAAACGCGGCAGGATTTTGAAAAGAAAACTCCGATAGTGCTAACCGATGAAGACGTGGCGCACGCGATTGCGACTATGACCGGAATACCAGTCAAACGTGTTCAGAAATCAGAAGCCAAACTACTCCGCAACTTAGAAAAGCATCTAGCTAAATATATAATTGGTCAAGAAGAGGCAGTCAGTAAAGTCGCCCAAGCAATTCGCCGTAGCCGAAGTGGTGTAGCCAGTAAAAAGCGTCCAATCGGATCATTTGTGTTTATGGGGCCAACCGGTGTCGGCAAGACTGAACTAGCCAAAGTTTTGGCACGTGAGGTATTTGGTAGTGATGATTCTTTGATTAAAATTGATATGAGTGAGTTTGGTGAGCGTCACAACACTAGCCGTTTGTTAGGTGCGCCGGCTGGCTATGTCGGTTACGATGATGGCGGTCAGTTGACTGACAAGATCAAGCGCCAACCATACAGCGTTGTATTGTTTGATGAAATCGAAAAAGCTCATCCCGACGTGTTTCATCTGCTACTACAGATTCTCGAAGACGGTAGTTTGACCGACGCCAAGGGTCACAAGGTGGACTTTACTAACGCGATTGTCATCTTGACCAGTAATCTAGGCGCCGATCAGCTAATGAAAGAATCCAGCCTAGGATTCCATGCTACAACCAAGTCCGACAAGAAAGAATTAGATATAATTCACGACGAAAACGCTGTGGCAACACGTGAAGCATTGGGCAAGTTAATGCGCCCAGAACTGATTAATCGATTTGATGCAATCGTAACCTTTAGAGCACTAACTAAAAAAGAAATTGGTAAAATCTTTGATAATTTGATCAACGAGTTGCAGGCACGACTTGTCCGTAAGGGTATCCATCTGGTAATCAAACCATCGGCCAAGCGTCTATTGATCGACAAGGGCCACGATGAAAAGTTTGGGGCTAGGCCGCTACGTCGTGCCGTTCAGGACTTACTGGAGCACGAGATAGCTGACGGCATTTTGTCAGGTGAGTACGAAAAAGGCACCGTACTTGAAGTTATTTCTCGAAATGGTAAGGTGGAAGTTAGTGTTAAACAAGAAGCATAATCGATTTGGAGCCATCCTAAGTGCGGTAGTCAGTATTCTGGCTATCACGGCTACATTATGGGTTGTTCTGAATCGCCAGTTTGTCGTTGATCAGTTGGGGGTTTGGCAGTACTCACCAACAACTGAGGTGGCATCGATTTCTCAAAAATCTGGATTTTCAAAGACGGGTGAATTTTATTTCTACGCCAGTCATCCGCAAGTAAATACAGCCGCCGAATTTAACACCCATTGTCAGCGACAAGAAGAAAAAAGTGCAATCTTGGGCTGTTACGTCGATCGCGGTATCTATATTTATGATGTTACGAATGCGCAACTGACTGGAATACGTGAAGTGACTGCAGCCCACGAGACTTTGCATGCTATATGGGATAGGTTAAGCGATAGTGAAAAATCATCAATTGGAAAATTACTGGAATCAGAATATGCCAAATTAACTAGCCCAGATATCAAAGAACGGATGGCATATTATGATCGAACCGAACCAGGTGAGCGGTTAAATGAACTACATTCGATTATTGGTACAGAGGTTCCAACAGTTAGCAACGAACTTGCGGCCTATTATAGTAAGTATTTTGTCGATCGAAGCAAAGTGGTCGCTGCGCATCAGGCCTACGAGAGTGTCTTTAGTCAGCTTGAGACTGAATCCAAGACATTGTATGACGAACTAACGCAATTATCTAATACCATCAATACTCAGCATGCGCAGTACACTAGTGATGTTAATGCGCTTAGTGCCGATATCGATAGTTTTAATAGTCGTGCTGAAAGTGGTGGCTTTAGTTCGGCTGCGGCTTTTAATTCTGAGCGGTCCAAACTGGTTCGTAGGTCACAAACTATCGAATTAGCCCGTGTCGCACTGAATGATAATATTACTCTATATAACACTAAATATTCTCAGTATCAATCGCTAGCGGTTCAGGCCCAATCATTGCAGCAAAGTATCGACAGCAACGTCGCGCCGTCGCCAACATTATAATGGCTATCGCCTCGGTCTGGCCTGCGGTATACTAATATCAATGGCAAAACCTAGAACTCAATTCGTCTGTCAAAACTGTGGCACCAGCTATGGTAAATGGACGGGTAAGTGTGAAAACTGTGGTGAATGGAATACGTTGGTCGAACAAGCGCCGATTAGCGCTGGAAAATCGGCTGTCGCTCGTAGCGCTTCGTCGGGCCGTGTGCTGACGCCGCAAACCATGCAATCAATCAGTGCAGAGGATAGCGTCAAGCGTATGGGCACAGGATTTTCAGATCTGGATGATGTTTTAGGTGGTGGGATTTTGCCCGGTGGGGTGATATTGATGGCTGGACAGCCTGGTATTGGCAAAAGTACGCTCCTATTACAGGCGGCGGCCCATGTCGCCAAGATTACGCCGGTGCTATATGCCAGCGGTGAAGAGTCTGCCAGTCAGGTCAAATTACGCGCTGAACGTTTAGGTGCTGAAAAGAGTGAACAGCTAAGTTTTATCGCTAGTACTAGCGCTGACGACATCGCGGCTACGATTCGTTCTGGTACCTATAAGCTAGTTATTATTGACTCTATTCAAACCTTGGCCCTAGACGAGATAACATCGGCCCCAGGTACCGTTAGCCAGATTACCAATAGCAGCAACGTAATTATTCGCGCCGCCAAAGACGCTGGTGCGGCCGTGGTCCTAGTTGGTCACGTTACCAAAGAAGGTAGTATAGCTGGTCCAAAGGTCTTAGAACATTTAGTCGATGTAGTATTGCAATTTGAGGGTGACAGATATGGTGGGTTCAAGGTAGTTCGGGCTGTCAAAAATCGTTTTGGATCAACTAGCGAGGCTGCCATATTCGAGATGTACGAAGAGGGGTTACGGTTGGTCGTTAATCCGTCTGCGGCATTACTGGCCGAGCGCCAGGATGCCGATGGATCGGTCGTTTTGGCGACACTTGAAGGCACTCGACCGCTACTAGTCGAAATCCAAGCCCTTGTCAATCCAACTAGTTTCGGCTATCCTAAACGTACTGCCTCTGGATTTGATCTTAATCGTCTAAATCTCTTGATTGCCGTTTTGGAACGACGTACAAAATTGAATTTATCAGACAAAGACATCTACATTAACGTCGTTGGTGGATTACGACTAAATGATCAAGCGGCAGACTTGGCTATCTGCATGGCGATTGCCAGTGCTGCAGCTGGACGTCGGATTGACGATGGTGTAGTGGTATTTGGCGAAGTCGGACTGGGTGGCGAAATTCGTTCGGCCCAAGCTGCCGATCGTCGCATAGCAGAGGCTAAAAAACTAGGATTTACTCAGGCAATTGCACCGCGCTCGGGTACCAAGAATTCATTTATTAAAGGTGTAGCAGATCTGCGTACGGCGTTGATTGACTACCTACAAAAGTAAGGAAAAATATGGAACTTATTATCATTATATTATTGCTGGCCATTCTGGCCGAAGCAACCTATCTGGTTGCGGTTAATACTACTAAATCAGTAGGTAAAAAAGCTGGTCGACCAATCTTTGTCGATACCTCGGTATTAATCGACGGTCGTATCATTGCTGTTGCCGAGTCTGGATTTATCGGTAGTGACACATTATTTATACCGCGTAGCGTAATCGGCGAATTGCAATATTTGGCCGATAATGCCGATAGTGAAAAGCGCAGTCGCGCACGCCATGGTCTGGACATAGTGTCTGAACTCCAAAAAATGGACAAGGTCAAAGTTGAAATCTTTCAGGATGGCAGCAAGGCCGAAGAAGGTGTAGATGAGCGTTTACTAAAACTAGCCAAACAGTATCGCGGAGCAGTCTGCACGATTGACTATAACCTGAACAAGGTTGCCCAGGTCGAAAATATTACTGTATTGAATGTTAATGACTTGGCGATGAGTCTACGAATGGCATACTTGCCGGGCGAAAAGATCTTGTTGGAATTGACTCAAAAAGGCCAGGATGGACACCAGGCCGTTGGTCACCTAACTGATGGCACAATGGTTGTCGTGGAACGCGCTAACAAACTGATCGGTCAAACTGTCGAAATCGAATTTATACGCAGTCTGCAAACTGCGGCTGGCAAGATGATGTTTGCAAAACTAGTTGATAAAAAACCTACTCACGACATGCAACAAAATAAACCGACTAAAGGCGTTTTGGGTAAAAAAGCTGCTAAACAACCTGTTCAGTCTGCGCCAGTAGTGCCAATTATGCCTCCTGTCGCGTCTGAAACGCCTGTAGCATATCATAGCGATCAAAATGACCAAAGACTGGCTACGCGTCAAGCAGGGCCTCGTGGGCCATACAAACAGCGTCAGCCGCGCGAAAGCTATACCAGTCAGCCGTCTGTTGGTCAATCCAGTCAGCCACGAAAGACCACTAAAAAGCCTCGTACGTCGGCTCAGAACGAAGCTTCATTGATTGAACTGCTGAATAACCAGTAATTATTATCAATCATCAGCCAAATACCCCGCTATCGATAGCGGGGTATTATTGATAGCTTTATATTGCTATGGATTGGCTGGTAGACTGGTGCCGGTGCCGGTAGAGGTATAGAATCCACTGTCGGTGACTGTAGCTGTTAGCGTCTGGGCTGTGGTCGTACCGGATGGAACAGTGTACTCGTAGGTGTATGGACCAGGTGCTGATATGGTAGTGACTAGTACACCTCCGACGCGAATTTCAACGGTAGTAATTCCGAACGTACCTTGTGTCGGTGTCACGGTAATTGTGTATTTGTGAGCACTTGCGGGTGGTACGACGACGGAGCTTACTACTACTGATGGGGCAGTGTCGGTACAAGCGTGCTTGTCATCGTCCTTGGTGCTGTCATAACCTTCTGGGGCGATAAAGACGTCTTTTTTGGTGATTGGATCAACCATCTTGGTAACATCTAACTCGATCTTGGCCCCTTCTGGAGTACAGCTGGTTGCTTTGTATTTAGATAGTTTGTCAAACGTTAATTTGGCATTAGTTTGGCCCTGGGTTTTGTTCCACCATGATGGGAATAGCTCGATACCAACTTTTTGGATGCCATTTGGTTGAGTGAACCAGTCACCTGATTTCCACTTGCCCTCAGGAGCGTAAACTTCCTTGTGGGCGTATTCCATAACCTTGGCGATAATTGGACTACCTAGTGATGACGTACCTTGTTTTAGGACGGTAGTGTCAGGGTTACCTAGCCATAAACTCATTGTTAGGGCTGGGCTGTAGCTCATCATCCAGATATCTTTGGCGTTACCACCTTTGTCCGATGTACCGGTTTTGGTGGCGGTCTTGACGCCAGGAATACGTTTGGCGGCATAGTTACCTAGCGCAGCGCTGGCATTATTGTCGGTTAGAATATCGCTAACGATGTAGGCTGATTGTGGGTCAATTATTTTCTTGGCTGAGTCGTCGGTCCATTTCTTTAGCACCTCGCCAGAGCTATTTTTAACCTCTAGGACGGATGATTGTTTTTTGTAGACTCCGCCACGGGCTATCGAGGCATAGGCATTTACTAGGTCGATTTGCTTGATACCACAACCACCGATGGCCGAGGCCAGGCCGGCTTGAACTTCGGTACCCTGAGTACAATAGCTAGTGGCCCCCATATCGCGAATTGTGGCCAGGGTAGCGTCAACACCTGAAATCGCCATGGCTTTTACGGCCGGTACGTTTCTGGAGGTTGCTAGACTGATACGGATAGGGATATCACCCTTGAACGTGCGGTCGGCGTTTTGTAGTTTTGCACCGTAGATTGCGTCAATATTTTCATCTTTTAGGATTGATCCACTACCGTAGTTGGCTTGTCCAGCGGCCTTTTGCTGGAATAGCTGAGCATAAACCAGAGCCTTGATTGTTGATCCTGGCTGGATGTAGGCGGTCGAGGCGTTATCTTGGCCGTACCCAGCATAATTAAAATCACGGCTACCCATCAGGGCCACAATTTGACCAGATTGGCTGTCTTCGACAGTGGCCGCACCATTAGTAAATCCGGCGTAGTTAGGTGTGCTGGACGCGAACATCTCATTCATAGACTCTTCGAGTTTTTGTTGGATGCGGTAGTCCAAGGTTGTAGTAACGGTCAAACCACCTTTACCGACAGTAGCTTTACCAAGTTCTTGTTCTAGTTGACCACGGACCATTTGAACGAAGTGAGGGGCTTTGATACCGGCGTACTGAGTAGATTCAGGTTTGAGGCTGTCTAGGATTGGGAACTTTTTGGCTTCGTCGGCAGCTTCGCGGGTGATCATACCTTGGTCGGCCATATTATCCAGGACGACATGCTGCCTTTCGATCAGGCCAGCGTGACCTTCGGTATTGTAAGGGTCATATACAGAAGGGTTTTGTGGTATCGATGCTAACAGGGCAGCCTCTGGTAGAGTTAGGTCTTTGGCCGATTTGCCAAAGTAGGTTTGTGCGCCAGATTCGGCACCATTACGGCGACCACCATACGGCGACTCGTTCAGGTACAGTGTCAGAATCTGGTCCTTGTCGTACATGCGTTCGACTTCAACAGATAGGATTAACTCTTTGATTTTACGCGGGATACCACTTAGACCACGGTTTTGGGCTTCATCAGCAAAGAACACTTGCTTGACTAATTGTTGAGTCAAGGTTGATCCACCTTGGATATTACCGCCACCGGCGTTATTAACCACGGCGCGCAGTAAACCTGTAAAACTGACACCGTTGTGGGTGTAGAAATCACGGTCTTCGATAGCCACAGTGGCTTTTTTTAGATTGTCACTAAGTTCGCTACTGTCTACAACTAATTTGTAGTTACCGTCACCCTTATCCTCCCATAACAGAATGCCGTTACGGTCATAGTATTTAGTAACGGTTGTTTGGACGCGTTTGGCAATTTCACCTGGACGGATGGCGTCAAGGTCTTTTCTAAAGTATGCAAACAAACCACCGACCATAAGGGCTAGCAGTAATACAACAACGCCGGTTATTTTAAGTGCCATAATCGCGCCACGTTTGCTGAACCAATATGCAGCGACACGCCTAGGGTGCAGACGGTAAAAGAATCGTTTGACTGGATGTTTTGGCAGCGTTGCTAAATACTGAGCGCGTTTACGTGCCTCGGCGTCTTTTTTGGTTTTACGCTGGTGTGACAGATTAGAGTACACACTTAGTTTGCGCGACGACTTTGGTTTTTTAGTCACAGTTATATTTTTCCCATAAGCAATATCACGTTCCATTATAGCATCAATTTAGATGCGTAAAGCCCTAAATCTTGTTATACTGAACAGCATTATTATATAAGGAGAAGCGATGACACTTTCCGAAGAACTACAGTGGCGTGGGTTTGTAAACCAAACGACCATCAAAGACCTATCATTACTCGATAAACAGTCGATCTCTTTCTATTTTGGCGTTGACCCAAGTGCTGACAGCATGACTATCGGTAATCTAGCAGCTGCCATGATGGTGCGGCACTTTATTGACCATGGTCACAAGGCTTACCTACTGGTGGGTGGGGCAACTGGCATGATTGGTGATCCGGACGGCAAAAAGGACGAACGCAACCTGTTAACCGTAGAAGACATTACAGTTAATAAAAACGCCATCGCTAAACAATACCAAACGGTATTTGCCGGCCAGGACTTTACCATGGTTGATAATTACGACTGGTTCAAAGACATTAACTATATTGATTTCCTGCGTGAAATTGGCAAAAATGTACCACTTAGCCAGATGTTAGGCCGTGATTTTGTTCAGTCCCGCATCGGTAGTGATGGATCGGGTATCTCATACGCTGAATTCAGCTACTCGTTGATTCAGGGTTACGATTTCGTTCATTTGTTCCGCGAATACGGCGTGACATTGCAGGTTTGTGGGGCCGATCAATGGGGTAATTCCATTACTGGTGTCGATTTGATTCGCCGTCTAGAGGGCAAAGAGGCGCACGTTTATTCAGTTCCATTGGTCATCAATAAATCTACTGGCGTCAAATTCGGTAAATCCGAAGGTGGCGCAGTTTGGTTGGATTCTAAAAAAACCAGTGTCTACGCATTCTACCAATTCTGGCTAAACCTTGAGGACGATGCGGTTGGTGATTTGCTGCGAATCTACACACTACTAGACCAAACAGAAGTTGAACGTCTGGAACAGACGATCAAAACTAAACCTGGCGCGCGCCAGGCCCAAAAGGCTTTGGCCCATGAAGTTACAACACTTGTCCATGGTGCCGAGCGTACGGCTAGCGTCGAGCGCGTTACAGCCGTACTGTTTGGTGATGGTAAATTTGATGAACTAGGCCCCGAGGATTTGGATATTCTGGCAACAGAAATCCCAACTGCCGAGATCGGCAATACTGTCATTGACGTGCTGGTCAGCGCGGGCATTGCGTCTAGCAACGGCGAGGGTCGGCGTCTTATCGCCAGCGGTGCAGTATCTATAGATGGCCAAAAAATCGAGATTGACCAAAAGATAGACACACAATCATTGATCAAAAAAGGCAAAAACAGTTTCATTCTGGTACGTTAGATTCTGCTGATATAATAGTTGTCATGACTAAGAAACTTATCGCTTTTGACCTGGACGACACACTTGCAATAACAAAATCACCAATTTCTGATCGTATGGGTGAGTTGCTAACCAGGCTACTGGATTCGTATCATGTTTGTATTATTTCTGGCGGTAAAGTTAGCCAGTTTCATATGCAGGTGGTTGATCGCCTAGAGGCGACCCCAAAACAACTAACTAAACTTCATTTGATGCCTACTTGCGGTACGCGTTACTATCGCTATGACGTGCATAAGCAAAACTGGGCAATGCAATATGCCGAAGATTTAAGCGACAAAGATAAACGCGAAATTATTTCCGTACTTGAAGCATCGGCAAAAGAGCTGGGTCTGTGGGCCGAAAACCCGACCGGCGATATTATCGAAGATCGTGACAGTCAGATTACATATTCTGCACTTGGGCAGCAGGCGTCAGCCGAAGACAAATATCAATGGGCTGATAAAAATGCCGCAGCCAAACAACAACTACGCGCCCTTGTTGCCGAGCGTTTGCCAAACCTTGAGGTTCGCCTGGGCGGTTCGACCAGCGTTGATATTACCCGAATCGGTATCGATAAAGCCTACGGAATGCAGAAAATGATCGACGAATTGAATATTCATAAATCCGATATCATATTTATTGGCGACAAACTGGCCGAAGGCGGCAACGACTATCCTGTAAAAGCTATGGGAATTGATACTATTGCCGTCGAAGGGTGGGAGGACACTGCTTTCGTGATTGAGGGTATTTTGGCAGTAACTGCGTAGACTTGTTACACTACTAATATGAATCTCGTATCTCCCCTCGAGAAGGTCAAAGGTGTTGGCGCCAAAACTGGTCTGCAATTCGGGCAGGCTGGTATTCGTACTGTCGGTGATTTGATCACGTTTTTGCCGCGTGCTCACGAAGACTTTTCGCATGTCACGGCAATCTCTGATATCAAACCCGGCAAAGCAACTATTAGGGCACATTGCGAAACAATCACTACGCGCCCGGTACGCCGTGGTCTGCGCATTACAACTGCCACTTTAACAGACGACTCGGGCAAACTGCAGGCGGTTTGGTTTAATCAACCTTATCGTGAGACGCAGTTAAAATCTGGTGAAGATTTTTATTTTTCGGGCGAATTTGAATTTAATTACAATCGCTATCAACTGACAAATCCAAGCGCCGAACAGGTTAGTGATATGCCGATCCAGACTGATCGTGTTTTGCCCGTTTATCGCTCGATCAAAGGTTTGAAAACGACGTTAGTACGCAAAATATTGGCCGAACTGCGGCCTTTGATTGCCATGTTACCCGAAACATTGCCCCGTGAAATCATTAAACGCGAAAAATTATTAGGCCGGAGCGACGCTATCTTAGCCATGCATTTTCCTAAAACTATCGATCAGATTCAGCAAGGTCGCGAGCGGTTAGCGTTCGAGGAGTTATTCGAACTACTACTGGCCAGTCAACTGAATCGTCAAGATAACGCTAAATTAGTTGGGTGGCACATTCCGTTTGATCAGGTCGTTGTCAAAGAGTTTGTGGCCCAGCTGCCGTTTAAGCTAACCGGTGCCCAACGCCTGGCCGCATGGGAGATATTGCAGGATTTTGAAAAAGCCACACCAATGAACCGGTTGCTACAGGGCGATGTTGGATCGGGTAAAACAGTCGTAGCAGGACTGGCTGCTCGTCAGGCCGCCCACGAGGGCTACCAAACGGCTTTAATGGCCCCAACCGAGATATTGGCGTCGCAACACGCCGAGACTTTGCAGAAACTTTTGTCGCCATTTGGTGTCGTAGTTGGACTGCTGACCGGTAGCGTCAAGGGCGCGGCGCGTAAACAATTATATGCAGCTATCGAGGGTGGCGACGTTGACGTGATCGTTGGTACGCATGCTTTGATCCAAGAAACGGTCCATTTTCATAAACTGGGCTTTGTGGTGATCGACGAACAGCACCGTTTTGGAGTCAAACAGCGCCAAGAACTGTTGGACAAATCCGAACATATGCCACATTTACTGGCAATGACGGCGACCCCAATTCCGCGCAGTTTGGCACTGACAGTTTACGGAGAACTGGATATATCAATTCTAAATGAGCTACCAAAAGGTCGCTTGCCGATTAAAACCAAGATTTGGTCGCCGAATAGCCGGGCTCAGTTGTACGCGCTGATAGACGCCGAGATCGCATCTGGCCGCCAGGCTTACGTAATCTGCAGTTTGATAGATGACAATCCCGATAACGATATCAAAAGTGTTCAGGCCGAGTTTAAGAAATTACAAAATTCTATTTTTAAACACCGCCGAATCGGATTATTGCATGGCAAGCTAAAATCCGAAGAAAAAGAGTCTGTAATGGGGCAATTTTCGCGCGGCGAACTAGATATTTTAGTCAGCACCACAGTTGTCGAGGTTGGTGTGGATGTTCCAAATGCAACCGTTATGTTGATCGAAGATTCCGATAGGTTTGGGCTGTCGCAGTTGCATCAACTGCGTGGTCGCGTCGGCCGTAGTAGCCATCAAAGCTTTTGTTATTTAGTTACTAGTACTAGCGCCAAACCATCAGAGCGCCTAAGGCACGTTGAAAAGAGCAATGATGGATTCTATCTGGCCGAAGTTGACCTAAGGTTGCGCGGTCCGGGTGAAATTTATGGACGCTCACAGCATGGGGCACTGAATTTGCAGATTGCTACGCTTGCTGATGCCAGATTGATTGCTCGCGCTCAACACGCCGCCAAACAGTTCGTCGAATCTGGTGCTGACCTGCTAAACTATAAACAACTGGCGACGAACGTCAAACGATATCAACGACTAACGACACTGAACTAAAATTATGTATGCAGGAACCACATTTAACCGATCATCTGGCAATGTTATTGGCGTACACCAAAAGATTGACCGAACGGCTCGCAAACTACTAACCGGTCTACTGCCGCCCGGAGCGTTCTTTCCGACGATTCGTCCAATTCTGCACTTCGAGGGTAACAATGGGCCCGATGCCATAAAGCGTAAAAGTCCGTCTAGGGATGAGCCTTGGCATTATATTGACCCCAAAAACCCAGATGACAACAATCTAATTCATTTAATTAACGATCACGTCATTAATCTAGGTCGGGCTCTGCGGTCCGACAATCATGAACGCGCAGCGTTCGAAGCAGCCTGGTTGGCGCACGCAATTGTTGATGGTTTGACGCCAGCTCACCACTATCCGTTAAACGATAAAATAGAGGAGTTGTGGGGCAAACCGCATCATGAACGAACTACTATCAAAGACAAAAATATTATCAAAGGTGACAATCGTCGCGATAGTTTGTCAAAAAACTGGCAATATTGGGGTTTTGGCGGTATTTTTACTGCCCATCTGGCATTCGAATTAGGCGTAGCCTCGACAATCACGCCACGCGTTTATAGTAATGGTGGTCCGACGGCCGAGGACATTGATCGTCTGCATCAGAATGGGTTCGAAGTGGTGTTTATCGACGCGGTTCATCGCATTGCAGAGCTTGATATATTTAATGAATTCAGCCGGACGGGCTGGACGCGTCGTTTGGCTGTTAAAACCCGCAAAGTTTTGATACCAACGATTGTAAATACAGTTTGTTTGGCTTGGTATGCAGCTGCCCAACCGGAAGAGGTTACTTGATGAATATTCGCATCATTTCGGGATTATTTGGCGGTCGCAAAATCAAGGCGCCGGATACGGCTGCAACTCATCCCATGAGTGAACGCGTGCGCAATGCAATGTTTAATATTATTAGTGACCAGGTAAATGGCGCCGATGTACTAGACGCATTTGCCGGTAGTGGTGCGGTCGGCCTAGAGGCGATTAGTCGCGGTGCACACCATGCTACTTTTGTAGAACGTGATCGACAGGCTGTTAACGCTTTGACAGATAATATCGAAGCGTTTAAACTGCAAGACTGCGTTACGTTGGTTCATAGTCCGGTCGAGGCCTGGCTAGGATCGTGTCAGCAAAGATTTGATATCATTTTTATAGATCCACCGTACGATGATACGCAGTTTTCCACAGCCTTTGAATTAGTAAAACTATTGAAACCTAATGGGCTTATGGTACTATCATACCCAGGTAGAGGTGAGGCCCCGACCGGGACTAATGGAGTTGTTGTGGTGGACAATCGTAGTTATGGAACCGCGGCTCTCGCGTTTTACCAAAAGAAAAGTACTTTGTAGTCATACAAGGTACTTTTTCTATGAGAGCTGTAGCATGATTATTTGCTGGGTACTAATTTTGAGATAGGTAGAATAGTTGTTAAACTAGTTATGTTTAGTATGAATATGAAGATTAAAAATAAGCAACCAGGCTTTACTATAGTCGAGCTAATTATCGTTATAGTTGTAATTGGCATACTGGCAGTCTTGGTAATAGTTGCATATGGCGGAATTGTGAGTTATTCACAGCAAACGTCGGCAAAGCACGACCTAGCACAGGTAGTGAAGGCGCTTGAGGTATATAAGGTAGGCTCGGCTAACGAGGACTATCCAAGTGGCCTTGCGTTGATAAATATTTCTAACAATGCAACCACTACCTATGAGTACTCTGTAGATAACGGCGTCATACCCAAGACATATTGCGTGACTGTGACTGTCGGAAGTTCTAATTTCTATGCATCATCCGCTTCAACTGTAGCGACCTCTGGGGCGTGTCCAGGCCATGTTGGTGTGAGCGCAAGCAGTGGTTCGACACTTGCACTAAATGGTGGGGTTGTGACGACTGTAGTTACCTCCGGAGTGACGCTGACAGACTTACGGGGTGTAGTTGTAGATAATTCCGGTAATATTTTTGTCACCTCCCAGTCCCAACGTAAGATACTAAAAGTTGATACAGGTGGGGTTGTCACTGTATTTGCTGGCAGTGGTACAAACGCTACTACAGATGGTACGGGTACGGCGGCATCGTTCAATACCCCTGGTGGGTTGGCAATTGACTCTAGCGGCAACATGTATTTAGCTGAATGTAACGGTTACAGGATACGTAAGATATCGCCCGCAGGAGTTGTAACGACACTCGCGGGGTCGTCAAATTATGGGGCCATAGATGGAACGGGGAGTGCAGCAAGATTTTGGTGTCCACAGGGAGTTGCGGTAGATAATTCAGGAAATGTTTATGTTGCTGACGGAAACAATAACCGTATCCGTAAGGTGACGCCAGCAGGAGTTGTAACGACATTAGCCGGCTCTGGCGTAGCTGGTTATGCAGACGGTACGGGTACCTCCGCTCAATTCAGCGGACCGGTCGGTATTGCGGTGGATTCGTCGTCTGGTAATGTCTATGTTGCCGATGATCTTTCAAGTAGGATACGCAAGATCACTCCGGCTGGTGTAGTTACCACGTTGGTAGGAGGGGGTGTTGCTGGCTATAGTGATGGAACTGGAGCGGCTGCGATGGTAAATACCTCACGTGGTGGTATGACGGTAGACTCTGACGGCAAAATATATTTGGCTGACGGCAATAACAATCGTATTCGGGTGATCACTCAGGCGGGCGTAGTAACAACACTTGCCGGCTCTGGCGTAAGTGGCTCTGTAGATGGCGTGGGTATTTCGGCTAGGTTTGGGTACCCGCGTAATTTGTTTGTTACGCCTACGGGTGTCGTGTATGTTTCGGATAACAGTACGAGCAAGATTCGTAAGATCCAGTAACTTATATTTGTAAACCACCGTGACCCATCAAATCTAGCGAGGGCCGGACCCTCGCTAAGCTTGTATTAAGCTGTATATCAGAATTGTATAAGTCTGATTCGGATGAAAGGACTTGGTCACGTTATTTCATACCATAATTAAAGAACAAGCCAGCCGACTTGTTCTTTAATTATGGTACGGATGAAAGGACTTGAACCTTCACGCCCGGAGGCACTAGCTCCTAAGGCTAGCGTGTCTACCAATTCCACCACATCCGCATATCTTGTTGCCACGCTTAGCGTGTCTACGATTGTTACGTAATCCACCACATCCGCGTACTATTTATATTCACGCTTAGCGTGTCTACGATTGTTACGTAATCCACCACATCCGCATATTCTTCGTGAATTGCTCAGTAATTATACCAAAAAAGCGTTAACAGATAAAGCCCCTGGTGTATTATTTTACTTTTTGAGTTAACTGTACCTTCGTTAATCTGCTTGTGCTATCATAAATGTAGTTAATATATCGACTATGGGGATGGAGTGAAATGAGCAAAATCGGGCAATACCTCAATGAACATATTCTAGGTGAGATTACTGGTATCAAAGCAGTGCGGGAGCGTTTTGCACGTGATGGTAGTGTCTTGTCTATCAAACCTGAACTTGTCATGTTTCCCCGCGTGACCAACGATATCCGCAAAGCCGCTCGTTTCTCGTGGCAGTTAGCCGAAAAAGGCCATATTCTACCGATTACTGCGCGTGGATCGGGGTCCAGCCAGACAGGTGCTGCTATTGGATCGGGACTGATTGTTAACACGACCGCCCATCTGAACAACGTGATCCACATTGGATTAAAAGAGCGAATTGTTCATGTTCAACCTGGCGTTAATTTCAAGGCTTTGAATGATATTCTTAGCTGGCATGGTTTGTATGTTCCGACGTTTCCTGAAACGGCCAGCTATAGTACAGTTGGCGGGGCGGTTGCCAACAACAGTAGTGGCCAATTGTCTGGTAGGTTTGGGCCAACCGGAGAACTAGTAACTCGACTAGAGGCGGTTCTGGCTAACGGTGATTTAATTGAGACGACGCGGTTGTCTAAACGTGATTTTAGCAAAAAGTCTGGCCTGCAGACATTCGAAGGCGAGATTTACCGTAAATTAGATGCCATTATCGAGGATAACCAGGACGTTATTAACAATAAACTAAAAGACAGCAAACGCGATAACACAGGCTATGCACGGATCGCCGAGGTTAAACGGCGCGATGGATCGTTTGATCTGACGCCGCTAATTATTGGTAGCCAGGGCACATTAGGGATTATTTCGGAAATAGTTTTACGGACCGAGTTTGTAAATAGCGAACAGACGATTGCCGTAGCTGTGCTAGGTAGCAACGAGGAAGCTCGCGATGTGGCTGATATCCTAAAATCCCTCGAACCAGCCTCGCTCGAGACATTCGACGGCGCATTGTTTGACCAAGCTCGCCGCCGCGGCAAAAAGTATCCATTCTTTTCGGAAACAGATTCGGACAGGTCAATTGGTGCGGTTATTTATGTCCAGTTCAATGATTTTAGTGATCACGCCCGTGCTCATAAACTTAAAAAGACACTCAAGATTTTGGGTAAGTACAATGCGTCAGTCGCCACATCAAACGATTATTCATTTGATGAATTATCGGCTATTCGCGAGGTTGAGTCATCAGTATTTGCATCAGAATCCGAAGGCGAATCATTCCCGTCGTTAATCGACGGCGCATCGATTTCATCTGAGCGTCACGAAGAATTTAGTGCAGCCGTTGCCGAACTGGCCACCAAACACCACGTCGAGCTACCAATACATACCCGAGTACTTGATGGTGTTGTCTTTACGCGTCCAGCGCTACATCTAGACAAGGTCGGCGACAAGCAAAAAGTTTTTAAAATAGTGACCGATTACGCTCAATTGGTTCAAAAGTGTGGTGGTATTTTTTCGGCTGACGCTAGTGAAGGTCGACTGCGCGCTAATGCTGCATATAGCATTTTGGATGACGATATTCAGAATCTATATCAACAAATCCGAGCTGCGTTTGATCCATTCGGTACATTGAACCCTGGCGTCAAACAGGTGAGTGACATTAAATCGCTAGCCTCGTCATTACGTTCGTCTTACGATCAGTCAGACTTCGCTCAGTTTTCGCCGCACGTTTAAAGGGTGATATAATATCATTTATGCGCGAGTGGTGGAACGGTAGACACGCTAGCTTCAGGTGCTAGTGCCCTTAGGGGTGTGGAGGTTCAAATCCTCTCTCGCGTACCAAATAAAAACGGCGACCTAATTGGCCGCCTTTTTTATTTTTAAATCATTATTTTTTGCTAAATAATTCAGTTGATTTGGTACGTGTGATAACAAACAGATAGACAATCTCGAGGATACCAACAGTATTGATGACCATCAACAAAATAAACCAGATACGGTGACTTTTACGGGCAGCGCTCCACAGTGCTGCGGCTTTCCAGAACAATGTCCAGATGGCTAGAATTGATATGATTGGGACTGACCATAGGGGTAGTTGAGATATTTCCATGGTTATGATTATAGCACTGCCTGGTATCTTGTTAACAGTGATCAATAAACATATAGTATAGATATGATGGAACTACCGGCAAATGAGCATATGTTTCGGGCGGGTTATGATGAGATCTTACAAAATGGCGTAAACGGTCAGCCAATGGACAAATTTCACCAGCGGGCTTTAGGTATCGTAGCAAATGCTTACGGCCAGATTGCTGATGAGAATGCGCGGGGATATTATGCAACTATCCATGAGCGTAAACAGACGTTGACACGTCAACTGGTCGCGGGATTATTGGGTTCACCCGAGGTGACACCACGTGAACGCATCGAGGTAGCTGACCGGGCATATTATTTTGAACAAAGTACTAGTGAGTTACGATTTAGGTTATGTAGACTGGATCCAGGCCAAAAAATCGAAGGTCACTTATTATCTGCGGCAGCCCTCTCAACTCCGCTACTAGAGAACTACCCAAGATTATTAGGGCGCGAGATAGATGTAACATTGAACAGTTCGGTGCATTTGCATCCGTGTATATTATTAGACCAGATAGAGCTAGTCACTCCAAAAGGCAAGGTTATACCAGTTAATCCTAACAAGCGAATATTGCTTGTACTAGACGATCCGGATACTTTATTGCGCCAAGCCGTCCCTCATGAAGCTAGCGCCTATGAATAAACCCCGCCATGACGGGATCTATTCATTAGATCAACCATCATTACGGGGTTAGTGTAGCTTGCGGCGTAGGGGGTGGAGCTCACGCTTGACCTCTGTCTGATTCGGCGTCCTGGTAAGGGTGATGAGCAGGTTTTCAGGCTGCTGCATTTCCATGCCGGGACAGGCCGCGACGAAGTCAGGGTCTTTTTGGAGGTTGGCCTTGACGAATGTTCGCTTGCCGACCTTGGTAAAAACCTTCAGCTTGCCCATGCGGCGAGTAAACGCCATTGCGGCCGATTCGTCGGTGATGTCGATGCTGGCCGGAGCAAGCTTTGCTTGCAACGTTCCGCTGCGTAGGGTTGCAGTCTTGCTTCCATGCTCGACCAGTTCGTCACGACTCTCTTCGAAGATCTCGGCGATTTTGTTGACGAGGGCCTGGTGCTCGGCAGTAGCAACATTGAGCGGTTGCGCAAACTCGTCCTCGACATCCTTGATCATGCGCGTTCGTTTGCTGTTTAGGGCGTCGATGTGTATTGTGACATCGGTCAGCCGACTTAAAAGTGCGTTGATCTGTCCAGCAGCGATGTTTTGGGCCATGGTGACCACCTCTTTCTGATTTGTGAAGGTTCGCCGTTTAGCTGTTTGTATATTATACCATCTAATACAATAACTTGCTATCTAGCCGACCTTGCAGATGGCGGCTTGTAACTTAAAGATCGTAGGAATATACTGAAATTACAAACCTAAAGGAGGTGCTTTATGAAAGCAGTAGGGATTGTAGCAACTATATTAATTGTAATCGGTGGACTTAACTGGGGATTAGTCGGATTTTTCGACTACAACCTGGTTGATGGACTACTGGGCGTCGACTCGGTCGCCGCGCGAGTCGTCTATGCGGTCGTCGGATTGGCCGCCGTCTGGAAACTGGTTGCCTTGCTTTACGGCATGACAGCCACCAAAGACGAATAGTCAATTCTTTACGAACACCTCGCCCCACGGTTCAGTACCGATCTACGAGGTGCTTTCGTGTCTAATAATCCTAACCTCCAAACATTAAAACCATGAAACGTATTCACGTCCAGATCAAACCTAACAACAAACATCTAGAAAGTGTCGATCAGACACCTGATGGCGAATATATCGTTCATACTAAATCTCCTGCCGTACAAGGCCAAGCAAATGAAGCAGCCGTTAAACTAATCGCCAAACACTTCGGCATTGCTAAATCCAAAGTAACACTAGTTAGGGGAATGACTAGTAAATTTAAGGTTTTTGACGTCGCTGATTAAAGTGCTGTATTACATGTAGGTGTATAATAAAACTATGAAAATAGAACCCAGTAAACATTCAACAGGTTTCAGAGTTTTTATAATAATCTTGGCAGTAGTATTAGTAGGGTCAGCAGTAGTTATTTGGTGGTTTCTATCACGCGACAAGGCTACTAGCCCACCTGTAGGGCAAACCATATCTAATTACGAGCAGTGTGTCGCAGCATCTGGTGTCATATTAGAAACCTACCCCGAGCAATGCAAGACTAGTGATGGTCGAACGTTTGTGCGCGATATATCGGGTGATGTCAAAACAGGTGAATATACATCAGTAAAAGGCGTCAAGATCATCGTTGATCAGCCAACCAAGAATGAACTGGTATCATTACCATTAAAGATTTCGGGCAAAGTACCTGGTAATTGGTCGTTTGAAGCCAGTTTTCCTGTTGAATTGCAAGATTCGAATGGTAAAGCTTTGTCTAGTGTTCCAGCCCAATTATCGGGTGACTGGATGACAACCGAATTAGTGCCATTTTCAGTAACAATCAGCACAATATCTCGCGATTACTCAGGCAAAGCCAATCTAGTCCTGCGCAAGGATAATCCCTCGGGATTATCCGACAAAGACGACTACGTGACAATTCCTGTAGTTATCAAATAGCCCGTGAATATGAAACGCCGCGCTCGTGGTGGAGAGCGCGGCCTGGTTTCAAGCCAAGGTATCTACCTGAAGGTCGCACCATTCAATCTGTTCGCGGCCAAGGTTCCAGGTAGCGTGATAGACGAATGCGCACACAATCTTGAACTCGGTACAGACTGAAGCCTGTGCGGAACTGCGTGTGGCAGGGTCTTCACTTTCGAGTCTTGTCTGGATGATTGGTGGGATGTAGATATCTACTTCCCACCTTTTGAATTTGTGGCGAAGGTGGTGCGTCGGGCTGGGCATATCGTGCCTCCTCATAGTACCTAGCGAAACGAGCGGTATTGCGACGTTGCATACCTGGTAATCTTATATCATTTACTACGTGTAATTGCAAATTACACATCAATGTCTATGGTGTTGTAGAGTACAATAGATATATGACAAAACCTCTTATTATTGATGCACGCGAAGATTTTGAATTTAAGGATGGACATGTTGACCAGGCGATCAACATCTCACCAATGCGATTTATGACCGGTGAGGTACCAGTAGAATTAAATAATATTGATAAATCTGATCCGATTATCGTCTATTGCCGTACGGGCAGTCGTTCGAATGTCGTTGTTAATATTTTGGGTGATTTGGGATTCACTAACGTTACGAACGGTATCAATCAGGGTCACGTTGAAAAGATGCTATGACCAGTTTAGTTGGTTTGGGGCCACATCCCAAACCTTGGCCAAACGACCCGCGGTATGACCATGAGTTATTAGAGAGCGGCGACAGACGAAATGTTATTGACAAGTATCGCTACTGGACAGTTGACGCTATCAAGGCGGATCTGGATTTACATCGGTCTGACTTGCACGTAGCAATCGAGAACTGGCAGCACGATATGAACATTGGTACGATCGTACGAAACGCTAATGCATTTAACGTCGGCACGGTTCATATCATCGGCAAGCGTCACTGGAATCGGCGCGGAGCGATGGTGACTGACAAATATCTAAATATTGAACATCACTCAACGGTTGCGGATTTTGTAAAGGCAGTGGGTGATCGTCAGATTATTGCGATCGATAACCAACCAGGATCGGTCAATTTGAGCGATACTGAATTGCCTGAACATGCTGTATTAGTATTTGGAGGTGAAGGTCCCGGTCTAAGCGCTGAAATGATTGCCGCTAGTTATAAAATGGTGGCGATCGAGCAATTTGGTAGCACTAGGTCGGTCAATGTCGGGGTTGCGGCGGGTATTGTACTCTACCAGTGGTCCCTACGGCATGTCTTGAAACGCTAGATGTAGTGTGTCATAATTATAGTGATGAGTGAGGTTTTGCCAATCAACGCAAACGAAGCCGAACGCACCACTACGGCACGGCTTGACTTTACGCCGACGCAAAAATTCTTGGAACTGCTAAGACCTTTTATAAAATCCGAAATCCAAGATACGGTTCTGGACAATCTAAAAATATCGACTGATGCCGAGGCGCAACTGCACCCACTACCAATTGGCGGCCAATTAACGCACATACCCGATGAAGAAAATGCTTTACGAGATTATGTCCGCAAGCTAGATACCATTAGTGAGCAGCAGTTTTTATTTGACAATAACGTGTCGGCAAATCGTGACCCACGCGGAAATGTCAACTATCGGTTTAATCTGTTGATGAGCGACTTACAGCGCAATGCTGTGACTAGTTTTGAACCGTTTAGGCTTAGTCGGATCAGTAATCAATTAGCGGTACATGCTACGATTCCGCTGCGGTATATAACGAGTGATCGAGAGCGGCAACTTAAGGCGCAGTTTGATCTAAAAGAGGCGTTTAAACCTACACATCCCGCCGAACGAGCTCGGCAAGGGTTATTTGTACGTAATGTCAGGTGGGCCGAACGCATTAATCTATTTCGTGTTGCAGATAACGACGAACATCCACTTGAAGCCTCTTGAAGTTGGGTATATTCATCTATTAACTAACTTGCGGCCAAACAGTAAAAATGAGACAATTACCCTAAATGAGTGCATTATCATCACAACCGTACAAAGGAACACGCGATTATTATCCCGCAGACAAGCGGATCCAAAACTATATCTTTGCTACCTGGCGTAGTGTGTCAGAGCGGTTTGGATACGAAGAATACGGCGCCCCAACCCTAGAGCCACTTGAAGTTTATGCCGCCAAAAGTGGTCAAGAGCTAGCCAACGAACAAACCTACAGCTTTACCGACCGTGGCGGTCGTGTTGTAGCGATTCGCCCTGAAATGACCCCTAGCGTTAGTCGTATGGTAGCGGCTCGCCGTCAGGAATTACCGTATCCAGCCAGGTTGTATTCGATCGCAAATTTCATGCGCTATGAACGTCCGCAGCGTGGACGCGAGCGTGAATTCTGGCAACTGAACGTTGATATTTTTGGAGTGGACGAGATTGCCGCTGAGGCCGAGATTATAACGATGGCTGATAATATCCTAAAATCATTTGGCGCCCAGGATCAAGACTTTGTTATCAAGATTAACAATCGCAAACTAATCAATTTTATGATGGCACAGTATTTAGGCCTAGACAGTGCTGGTGCCCAATCGATGGTCAAATTGTTTGACCGCAAGGACAAGATTGCCGAATCGGATTTTATAGATCAAGCCCGCGGAATATTGGCTGATGATGCTGATGACGGTGTGGACAAGATCAAACTACTACTATCTGCTAAAACCATGGCCGATCTACCGGCCGAAATTCGAAACAGTAGCGTTGTACAGGAAGTTCAAGAACTATTTACACTACTAGAGCGAAACGACGTTAAAAGCGCTGTGTTTGATATTACGTTGATGCGTGGCCTGGATTATTATACCGGCACTGTATTCGAAGTTTTTGACATACACCCCGATAATAACCGCTCGCTATTCGGTGGCGGTCGATATGACGGTCTGGTCGGCCTGTTTGGCGCCGAACCGATTAGTGCTGTTGGCATGGCGCCTGGTGGCACGATGTTAGAGAATTTCCTGCAGGTCCACAACTTACTGCCTGAACTACAATCGGCGACCGATGTTTATATCATTCCACTTGGCGATAACGGCAAAGAAGCGTCTAAATTGGCACGTGATCTGCGTGATGCCGGTATTAACGCCGAACTGGATATTACTAATCGCAAACTCGATCGACAGATTAAAACAGCTATCAAAAAGAACATTCCATATATGCTATTTATCGGTGAAAATGAAGTTACGACCGAGTTTTACACTATCAAGGACACAGCCAGCCTGAACGAACAAAAGCTTAGTTTCGACGATGTTGTCAGTTTGGCATCCAGCCGCCATTCACTTTAGGCGTGCGATTTGGTATAGCCCGGCACCTTTGATATACTCGGTTAAGTATGAAAACCACCATTAAACACCTATCTGATACCAAAGTTGAGCTAACCATTACTCTGACCGCTAGCGACCTGGCCGATGCCGAACAGGTAGCATTAACCAAACTAGCTGGGAGCGTTAAAGTTCCCGGATTCAGAAAAGGCAAGGTGCCTCTGGCTGTTGTGGCCAAGAATGTTGACCCACGCGCTTTGCAAGAGCAAACTCTTGACGACGCCGTTAGTAAATCTGTAGCTACGGCATTCATGGACGAAAAACTGCAAGTCCTTGACCGGCCAGCTGTCGAGGTTAAAAAGTTCGTTCCAGGCGAATCGCTGGAATTTACCGCCGAGACTGAAATCTTGCCTAAGATCACACTTGGTGATTACAAAAAACTAAAATCGACTACCGCTAAAGTTACTGTTACTGCCCCGGAAGTAAATGAAGTCATCGAACGTATGCGTCAGGGCTTCGCTATTAAAAAAGATGTTAAACGAGCCGTGCTAGACGGCGACGAAACCGTAATTGATTTTGTTGGTAAAAAAGACGGTGTCGCATTTGATGGCGGCACGGGCACTGATTACACTTTGGTTATCGGCAGTAAGTCATTCATTCCAGGATTTGAAGAGGGGATTATAGGCAAAAAAGCCGATGAGACATTTGATCTAGATTTGAAATTTCCAGCCGACTATCACGTAGCTGATCTAAAGGGCGCGCCAGTTACATTTACGACTACCCTTAAAGCTGTCAAAGAAATCGTCCTACCCACAGTTGACGATGAGTTCGCTGCCAAATCTGGTCCGTTTACATCCGTAGCCGAACTAAAGGCCGATATCAAGCGTGAACTAACTGATCAAAAAAAGCACGAAGCGCAGGAAAAACTAAAAGACGATTTGGTTAACCAATTAATCGAAATCAGCAAGATTCCAACGCCACAAATTCTAATTGATGACCAATCTAAATCAATCGAGCAGGATTTTGAACGCAATCTGATGTATCAGGGCCTATCGATTGATCAATATCTAGAAACTCAAAAGTTCAAAGACAAAGACGAGTGGGCTAAAAAGGAAATTATTCCAGCGGCTACTAAACGCGTCAAAGCTGGCCTGGTTCTGGCCGAGCTAAGCAAAGTTGAAAAAATCGAGGCCACCAACGCCGAGTTAGACGCCCATGTCGAACTTTACAAAAAACAGTACGCCAATAACACCGAAGCCCTTAAACAGTTCGAAGATCCAGAAGTACGTCGCGATATCGCTAACCGCCTGTTGACCGAAAAGACCGTCGAACGTCTGCTACAACTAAACGCCTAAGGAGATTATTGTGTCCGAACGTCAGCCAGATGGTACCGAATATTCGGATCTTGAACTCGAACATCGCTTTCTGATCGAACATAATCCCGAGGATCACGAAGCTTACTTTCGTACCAAAGTAGAATCGGTCGCCGCTGGGCAGCCGACATGGGTCGTGCGCAATTTTTCTGACGAAGAGGGACGTGTCTACGATTTTTATCGGAATGATCTAATAGTCGGTTTTATTACTCATGATTATTCGGATGGTATTTATGAGGCATACATTTATGATTACGT
>Ga0265297_10001865_pt1 | contig 46238 bp, 40 predicted proteins | sample Munlanlwell13791_FD_192502 | JGI IMG/M metagenome (GOLD analysis project Ga0265297, IMG submission 192502) | Leachate microbial communities from a municipal landfill in Southern Ontario, Canada - Leachate well 137-91 | ecosystem: Engineered > Solid waste > Landfill > Unclassified | place...
TGCAAGCAAAGTAAAAATCTCATAGTCAGGTTTGGACTCGTATAGCGGCTCTATACACTTCTGCTCATATATAATTACTCTGTAGTTACAACCGCTCGATGAATCTGCAGAGTAACCACCTGGCTCTGCCCACTGTCCAATATCATTTCGTTCCAAATTGGTACAAGCCGGTAAAATGATATCAGCAAATCTTGTTTCAGTATTCCACCAGCAATCCTGATTAACTACAAACTCGAGTTTAGGGCTTTGATATGCCCTGACCCACTTATTTGTCTCAGTCATAGTGCCGATAAAAGAGCCTCCATAACGATAGAACATCTTAACTTCGGACCTGCCTGGCATGGGATAAGTGTAAGGCTTAAACTGCTGCTCAATAGATTGCCCGCAGAATCCTTCCCCTACCCAATGAACCGGTGGATTCAAAATGGCATCAGGGAAAAGTATTCGATACAGACGCTGTTCGACTGAGTTTTCTACCTTACGTTTAGCCGCTTGGGTCAGCGACAATCTAGCGTTTGGATCTGAATATCCAGGAAACTTAAAATTCGAATCATATGGTCCACCCGAAGTAGCTCCCCACATACTAACTCCAGGTTTACCCCAACCCTGCATAGCCTGCAATAATATCATTAATCTTGCCCATTCATGCCCATACGCCAGCCTCATAGCACCACCCCAACCACCCCGGGTTCCACACGACAGTGATGTCCTTTTAGATGCCCACTCCTTAGCCAGCGCAACTATTGTCTTGGCAGGAACTCCTGTTATATCTTCCGCCCATCCGGGAGTTTTCGGAGTTCCGTCATCATTACCTAACACATATCTCTTAAATTCTTCAAAACCGATTGTATGTTTAGCTATATAGTCTTTGTCATATGTATTTTCTCTAATCCAAACATAGGCTATAGCCAGAGCCATCGCCGAATCAGTGCCCACCTTTGGAGCTATCCACTTATCCCCTAAAATCGATGCAGTGTAATTACAAAACGGATCAATGAAAACCTGCTTTACTCCAGATTCTCTCAACCAGAGGCGCCATCTTGCTGATTCCTGTCCACAATAATTACCTCGAGTAGTATCGGGATCATTAGACCAGTAGACTATCATATCAGTATTTTTCAAAGCGTCGGTAAGAAGGTCAGATTGCTCGGGCGCTCCCAAATTCCAGTAAAATCCATAAACATGTGGTCCACCCCAGTGAAAACCTTCCCAGCTATCCGGATTATGGAATACAAGCGTATGCCCCAGCACATTAAAGAACCTCTCAAAAGCACTTAATCTGTACCCCACGTAGCCCCAGTTATGATGAGATGAAGTCACAGCAGTAATAGCTTCTGGACCATAATCAGTCTTTATTCTCTTAATCTCGCCAGCAACTATATCCAGCGCCTCATCCCAGCTTATTCGTTCATAATTTGATTTACCTCTACTCTCAGCATACTTGTTCTTGCTGCCAGGATCGAAGTCAACTCTCTTCAAAGGATATTTAATCCTGTCTTCAGAATAGATCCTTTGTCTTTCAGTAAGTGTAAAAGGTCCTACTGTAATTTTTTTGGGTGGCGAAAACTTTTTACCTCTGGCATCAATTGTCCATGGTCTTAAATCATTTTCATCAATCACCAGCGGACGCACTCTGACTATCTTTCCACCCCTGACATATACCGAAATTGGACCTCCAACAGTGCAATTTGTAAAAATTTGTTCAGACATAGGCAAATTAATCTCCCTGAGGCTAATACAGAGTAAAAGTCAAAATGTAATAATACTATAAGTTTCCAAATAAGTAAAAGGAATACCCCATTATGAAACACACCTCTGATATAAAAGTTTGAGAATATCACCTCTGCATGTATAATTTGTATCACAATGAAAAATAGTCCTATAGGGCAAATCATAAACTTGCTGAGCCGTGAATATGGCTACCGTGAATGGCAGTCTAGCCAAAATCCTATCTCAGTGTTAGTACAAACAATTCTTTCCCAAAACACATCTGATAGAAATTCCCATAAAGCTTTTAAACATCTTCTAGATTCATTTGATAACTGGCAAGCCATAGCCAATGCAGGCATAGATGAAATTTCTAGAGTTATCAGGTCCGGGGGGCTGGCAGAGGTCAAAGCAAAATACATCAAGCAAGCACTTGAGACAATCAAATTCAAACGAGGTAATTTAGAACTCGATTTCCTGAAAAAACTTACCGTAGCCGAAGCCAGAAATTGGCTAATGCAACTTCCTGGCGTTGGAATGAAAACAGCAAGCTGTGTATTACTTTTTTCATTAGGGATGCCAGCTTTACCAGTAGATACGCATGTATTCCGTGTATCTAAAAGGCTTGGTTTAATCCCTGACGATATTTCCGCAAACGAAGCACATGAAATGCTGGAAAAAATCGTCCCGAACGAAGTAGTCTATTCTTTTCATATTCTGCTTATAGAACATGGCAGGAAAACATGCAGAGCCCAACGCCCGCACTGCCATCGATGTGTATTACAGAAAATATGCCCCAGTTATGAGAGACTCGCCAAATCCACCAAACAATAATTTATATCATTTGCTACAGGAAGTCATGGCACATGATGTCTAAATTTCAATAAGCCAATCCAGGGACATCTAAGATTCGGGCTGTTGCGTGACGGATATCAAATAGTCTTTATCTCTCTATCCACTAGATGTCCCCACCACAGTTAATAATCTATCCCCGGCACTGGAAACTGCTGGCACATGGATAATGTCTGTTCCTTAACTCTTTGTCCAATTTCCCTACTATCAGGAGCTGATAACACTTCTGAAATCATGGAAACTAATCGCCTCATCTCCCCGACACCAAATCCTCTAGTTGTAACTGCCGGTGTGCCCAGTCTAATACCACTGGCAATTTGCGGCGGTTTGGAATCAAAGGGTATGGCATTCCGATTAACCAGTATTCCAGCAGCTTCAAGAGCCTCTTGAGCAGTTTTGCCAGTTATCCCGGTTTCAGTCAGGTCCACTAATACGAGATGGTTATCAGTGCCACCAGAAACCAATCTAAAACCGCTTTTCTGAAGCTCTTGAGCCAGAACAGCAGCATTTTCCAGTACAGCTTTCTGATAGCTGGCAAAATCAGGTTGCATTGCTTCAAAAAATGCTACGGCCTTGGCAGCAATAGCATGCATTAGAGGCCCTCCTTGCATCATAGGGAAAACGGCAGAATCGATTTTGGGGGCTAATTCGCTTTTACACAATACAAAACCGCTACGCGGACCTCTTAAAGTCTTATGAGTAGATGAAGTAACCACATCGGCAAAAGGAAAAGGAGAAGGATGCAGATTAACAGCTACCAATCCAGCAATATGAGCTATATCAATGACCAGCCTGGCATCTACCTTATCGGCAATATGACGGAATTGTTCAAAATCAATAATTCGAGGATAGGAACTGGCTCCAGCCATAATCAATTTTGGTCTATGTTCCAGAGCTAACTTCTCTATTTCATCATAATCCAACCTTTCGGTCTCTCTATTAATACCATAGGAAATAAACTTATACCATTTACCTGAAAAATTCGCCGGTGCGCCATGCGTCAGATGCCCCCCATGGCTTAAAGTCATACCCATTACCTTATCACCTGGCTCAAGCAGGGCAAAATAGGCTGCCATATTAGCCTGGCTGCCGCTGTGAGGCTGAACATTGGCATGTTCAGCATTGAACAACTTTTTAGCCCCTTTAATAGCCAGCTTCTCGATCTCGTCTATGAAAGAACAGCCTGCATAATACCGATGTTCAGGATAACCTTCAGCATATTTGTTCGTTAAGATTGAACCCTGCGCCTGCAACACAGCTCGGCTGGCATAGTTCTCGGCAGCGATAAGGTTTATAGTTTCCTTCTGTCGTTTTGCCTCGAGTTCTAAAATCTGGTTAACATTAATTTCTTGTAGCTCTTTTCTAATCAATGAGGAACCTCCGAGAATATTTAAAGCATAATATCACTGCTATTCAATTAAGGTCAAACAACATCCTCCAATTGCTTGAGATTAAACATGAACTCCAATTTGATAATTTGTCAAAATCATCAGTACTCTATATACTCTATTGAGTTTACACAACACGAAGAGGTCTCAAATGAAACCACATCTTTACAAACTAAAGTTTGTCATTATGCTTACCATATTGATTATTATTACCTCATTTGTCAGCGCATGTACCGTATCAATGAATCAATCACCCAAAATCTCCAGCCTCGAAGCCAGCCACATGTATGTCTACCCCATGGGAAAGACAGAACTTCAATGTATTGCCGTAGACCCAGATGGTGATAATATTAATTTCAAATGGTCCTGTACAGACGGCACCTTTATAGGAACAGGACCTATTGTCACCTGGAAAGCACCAAATGCCTATGGCGACTTTCATATCATGGTTATCGCCGAGGATAGTAAAGGCAGCAGCTCTCAAGCTAATTTAACTATCGGGGTGGTTTTTAATGAAAATCAAAACCAGGGTTGCAAAAGCTGCCCCAGAAGATAGAAATTCGAGATATCTCGGCTACTTTAACATTAAAAGAGTGCAAAGGGGGTGGTTAATGAAACTAGCTAGTAGAGTTATAATAATATGCTTAATTGCAACATCCCTTATATGTCTGTCTGCCTGCGTTGGTGAAAAAGCAGGTAATGAAATACAAATTATTGAGCACACCTTAAGCATACATGAGTTTAGGGGTGATGTACTACAAAGCATAGCTTCCGTGGATGGCAAAGCTAAAAATACCAGTATTCTTACGTTGAGCTCCGCCTCTATAATTGTTAATTTTTACGATAAAGATAACAATTTTTTACAAACAGCATCAACCATGAAGCAGAATTTGGTGCCAGGCGAGATATGGCACTTCAACATTAAATTTACTGGGCCCGATGCCTGGAAAACTGTTCACTATGACATTTCCACAAGCGTTAACAGATGACTAGTCCATAATTATGTAAACTATAAAAGCCTGCTAAATATCGTAATATTAAAGCCTTCAACCATAACTAAATTTTTTTAATATATATCAACGACACAATGAGTATGCTATACTTTAACCATAAATTACTAATCATATACTGCATCATCAACTAGCGTACCAAAGGGGGTAGCATGAATAAAAGAAGTCTAATAATGAAAACTGCTGTTTTATTACTTACGCTGCTTGCAATAATAGTGTTAAGTAGCGCATGCGGCCCTAGTAAAACGCCTCCTGCACCTGCACCAACTCCACCTCCTACTCCAACTGGAAATCAACCTCCCGTTATCTCAAGCCTGACACCGGCACAAACACAAGTTTACCCTTCGGGCACAGTTGAAATTCGGTGTATCGCCTCAGACCCAAATGAGGATAAGTTGAATTTTACCTGGTCAGCTACAGGAGGCAAATTTAGCGGTGCTGGAGAAATAATTACATGGCAAGCTCCCAAACAATATGGAACATATACTATTATGGTGACTGTAGACGATGGCAAAGGTACTTCGGCACAATCATCTGTAGAATTAAGCGTCGGGGCTAATCAAAACCCTGAGATTTCCAGCCTCATTGCTGAGCCATCAGTTATAGGCCCGAGTGGCAGTTCCTTACTAACTTGTATCGCCAGCGATCCTGACGGCGATGGAGTTAGCTATAACTGGAAATGCAGTGATGGCGAAATCACAGGTGTAGGCAATCAGGTAACCTGGTATCCACCAAATAAAGGTGGCGCATTTAATATCACAGTTACAGTTAGCGATGGCAAAGGCGGAGAAAGTCAGGGAAATGTTGTCGTTAATGTAACCGCAGCAACCAAGACTGTTACTATTAACGTTATCCAGGAAGAAACAGGTACAGTAGACTCAAAAGGTGACAAGGATAATTCTAAAACCAGGGCTGGTGACGATGAAAAAAATGTCGGTTACCGCGCCTTTTGGAGTTACAATATATGGAGCCTCAATGGTACCAAGGTGAAAGATGCCAGATTGATATTCACTACAAGGTCCCTATCCGGTAATCCATTCCGTGAGGCAGGAGCCGAATCACTCGGTGGCCTTAAGATATGGTCGGTACACTATGCCGATCGATTGCCTGACTTTAACATAACAGGCGGTATACTCCAGAAAGCCTCTATGAGCTCTTATGAACCGCCAACTGTGCTGGACGTAACGCCAGAGGTAGTCCAACTTGTCCAGGGAAGTAACACCCGTTTTCAGGTAGAAGCTCTGTTTACCAAAATATCCAACGGTAATAATATCGCTGAGTGGATTGAATGGTCGGATGTTAAACTAGAAGTCACTTATACTGAGCAATAGCATCCCATTTTTATATTAAACCATATAAAAGGCGACTCCAGAGTCGCCTTTTTTCTTCTTACTTGTCAGATAACAGTCATTACATTATAATAAAATAGTAAATTAGCAGTCATGAGTGGAGAGTGCTAAAATTGACAAGCGGTTTTACTCCTAGAAGAAAAGCTATTCTTAATATTATAGTAGCTGAATATATTGCTACAGCAATGCCTGTGGCCTCAGAGACCATACTCCGCAATTACAAACTCGGCGTAAGTTCGGCAACTATCCGCAATGATATGGCATATCTGGAAAAAGAAGGCTATATCGCTAAACCGCACACCTCTGCCGGCAGCATACCTCTAGCTAAAGGCTATCGTAATTACGTCGAGTCTATATCTAAAGATATCGAGCTCCCCATGGAAGAGCAATACCATATTCGTGACTCATTTCATAATGTAGAGGAAGAAGTTGAAAGATGGCTCAAATTGGCTGCAGCTCTCATGTCACGACTTGTCGGTAATGCTGCTTTAGTTACTTTTCCCAAAGCAAAACAATGCCGACTCAAACACTTAGAACTGGTATCTTTACACGAGTATCTGGCTTTGCTTATCCTTGTACTAAGCGAAACTGTACTCAAACAACAACTGCTGCCCTTTAGTCAACCTATTACTCAAGAACAATTAAACATAATCACCAATAAATTGAACACCAATTATGCAGGGCTGACCAGTTCTCAAGTGTTAGCTAAGAAATCTACTGTAAACTCTGAAGAACAGAGAATAACCGATTCTGTGGTTGATATGATGATTACTGAAGACGAGCTTGAATATCATGCAACTTATCTTGAAGGTTTACGACTGATGCTGGGACAACCTGAGTTTATGGGGAAAGATAGAATGCTCAGAGTCATGGAACTTATGGAGGCCAGAGATTGGCTTAAGTCAGTGCTACACAATCAGTTAGAAAATGAACGTGTGCAAGTAGTCATCGGTGAGGAAAATCGAGATGAGTCACTTAAAGATTTAAGCTTAGTTCTAGGTCGCTACGGTATACCTCAAAAGGTTAAAGGTGCTATTGGTGTAATCGGTCCTACTCGCATGGATTACCGCAGGGCTATTTCCACTGTAGGCTACATGTCCGATGTACTCAGTTATCTTTTAGCCGGGGTTTGTGGTGAAGAACAATAATATTGAAAAAGGAGGGACAAATTGGCTGAAGAAAATAATGAACTAAATGAAATAGCCACAGAAGAGAACATCGAAACTCTAAAGCGTAATCTGGCAGAAGAAAAAGAGAAATCTGATAAATATCTGGCTAATTGGCAGAGAGCCGAAGCTGACTTCAGTAATTACAAGAAGCGTATCGAGCAGGAAAAGAATGAGACTACAACCTATGCCAATTGGGCTCTAATTTTTAATCTCTTGCCCATACTAGATGACATGGAACGAGCCATTGCCTCATTGCCACCAAAACTAGCTAAGCTCACCTGGGTTGACGGTATCTTACTTATTCATCGTAAGCTCAGGGGATTTCTGGAATCACAAGGTCTAACCGAAATCGAAGCTATAGGAAAACCCTTCGACCCAAATATTCACGAAGCCGTGGCACAAACAGACGGGAAGGAAGGGATGGTAATTAATGAGATACAAAAGGGTTATAAGCTAAAAGATAAAATGTTACGACCTGCGCTGGTCGTAGTGGGTAAGGATAAAGAGCACAAGCAAACTGGAGAAGAGAATCTGAACGAAACAACAGGCTAATTAATATTAATTATATATTCGCAAGGAGGATAAAATGGGAAAAACTATAGGAATCGACTTAGGAACCACTTTAAGTGTAGTAGCAGTTATTGAAGGTGGCGAACCTAAAGTTATCCCTAATTCCGAGGGTGAAAGGCTTACGCCATCTGTAGTTGCCATCGATAAGAAGGGAGAACGCCTGGTAGGTCTACTGGCAAAACGCCAGTCTGTTACCAACCCTGAGAATACAATATTCAGTATCAAACGTCTTATGGGGCGCAAATACAAAGATGCTGAAGTCCAAAGTGACATCAAGCGTCTGCCATATAAGATCGTTGAAGCTTCTAACGGTGATGCCAAAGTAGTCATGGGTGGCAAGGAGTATAGTCCTCCTGAGGTCTCCGCGATGATATTGCAGAAGCTAAAAATTGATGCCGAAGCCTATCTTGGCGAAAAAGTTACTGACGCAGTAATCACAGTACCTGCCTATTTCAATGACAGCCAACGCCAGGCAACTAAAGATGCCGGTAAAATAGCCGGGCTAAACGTGCTACGCATCATTAACGAGCCCACAGCTTCATCTCTAGCTTATGGGCTGGATAAGAAAAAAGAGGAAACTATTGCCGTTTATGACCTTGGCGGTGGTACTTTTGATATATCTATACTTGAGCTTGGCGAAGGTACCTTCCAGGTCAAGTCCACTAATGGTGATACTCACCTTGGCGGCGATGATATCGACCAGATAATCATGGATTGGCTATGCGACGAGTTTAAAAAAGAAGCAGGCATCGATCTCAAGCAAGATAGGATGGCACTTCAAAGGCTCAAGGATGCCGCCGAAAGAGCAAAGAAAGAGCTATCCACCGTAGCACAGACTGAGATAAACTTGCCTTTTATTACCGCCGATGCTTCAGGTCCCAAGCATATGAACATCAATCTGACTCGGGCTAAGCTGGAGCAACTAGCACATGACCTGCTGGAAAAGACTATAGAGCCTTGCCGTAAAGCTCTGGCAGATGCAGATCTAACTACAGCCCAGATCACCGATGTGATATTAATTGGCGGCCAAACCAGGATGCCTAAAGTTCAAGACGTAGTCCGGCAATTCTTTGGTAAGGAACCAATAAAGGGAATAAACCCTGACGAGGCAGTGGCACTGGGTGCTGCTATTCAGGCAGGCGTACTCAAAGGAGACGTAAGAGAAGTACTTCTGCTCGATGTTACACCGCTCACTCTGGGTATTGAGACTTTGGGTGGGGTGGCTACACCACTCATCCCACGCAACACTACTATACCCTCCGCAAAAAGCCAGATTTTCAGCACAGCAGCCGATAACCAGCCATCTGTAGAAATACATGTCTTACAAGGTGAACGACCTATGGCAGCCGACAACAGAACGCTGGGACGTTTCATACTCGATGGTATTCTGCCGGCGCCAAGAGGAGTACCCCAGGTAGAAGTCACTTTTGACATTGATGCGAACGGGATTTTAAACGTTAGAGCGCAAGATAAAGGTACCGGTAAAGAACAGAAAATTACCATCACTGCATCAAGCGGTCTGAGCAAAGAAGAAGTTGAAAAGATGGCCAGAGATGCAGAAGCCCACGCCGCTGAAGATACCAAAAAGAAAGAGGAAATAGAGGCACGTAACAACGCAGATAGTCTCATCTATACCGCAGAAAGAATTTTCCGCGAGCAAGGCGACAAAGTACCTGCCGACCTAAAACAAGAGATTGAAGGAAAGATAGCCGCATTACGCTCTGCCCTTCAAGGCACCGATATAAATTACATCCGAAATACCACTCGCGAGCTATCCGACCTAATGCAAAAAGTCGGTGCTGCAGTTTATCAACAACAAGCTGGACCAACACCTCCTCCCGGTGGTGAACCTCCTCCCGGTGGCGAACCTCCTCCCCCTGACGGTGAATCTCCCCCTGGCGGCGGCGAGGAAGGTACCGTAGAAGGCGAATTCAGAGAAGTATAGGAACTGCCACTCTCGTCTTACAATCCACTCAGGGCAGCAAGTATTCGTTTTACCCGCAGCTGCCCTGTTAATTTTGGGGGAGAAATTATAAACTAAATAAGGAGGGAAATAACTATGACGGGTTTTTCCTTGCCTGTAGGTGGTCTATTATGGGGAATAATAACCCTGATTTTTGGGATTATTGTGATGATTTTCCCCAAGATACTAAACTATGTTGTCGGAATATATCTTATCGTAATTGGATTAATAGCCATTTTCGCGGCCGTTATTAAATAAGTCAAATTCAAAAAGACTATTTTCTAATATCAATTAAAGTCCTTTCTCCATCTTTACAAGCAAAGAACATAAAAGAATTCAAAGATGCTTATACAACATTCCGATTTATGCTTTTGCAATGATTATGGTAAGCTAAATCATGCTATATTTCGGCACTTCTGGCTTCAGTTATAACGATTGGGCAGGCCATTTTTATCCTCCCAAGATGCCACGACAGGATTGGCTTCGTTACTATGCCCGCGAATTCAATGCTCTGGAGCTAAATTCCACTTATTACGCTATTCCCAAGCCTTCTGTGGTCAAAAACATGATTGCCAAAACAGGGGAAGATTTCTTGTTTTCCATCAAGGCGAATCAGGAAATGACCCATACTCGTCAAAATGAAAACTCAGCTTTTGTATCTTTCATGCAGATGCTCCGCCCCTTTATCAATGCCGGAAAGCTCGGCTGTGTTTTAGCTCAATTTCCTTACAGCTTTAGTTTTAATCGACAGAACCAGAATTACATAGAACTCTTCAGGGAAAGGATGGGCGATCTACCATTAGTCGTGGAATTTCGTAACACAAAATGGATAAAGCCAGAGGTGTTCGACTGGCTGCAAACTTATAACCTTGGTTACTGTGCTGTAGATGAACCAAAGCTGCCGGGCTTAATACCTCCGATATCGGAAGTTACCAGCAACATAGGTTATGTACGATTTCACGGTAGAAATGCCGCCAAGTGGTGGCAGCATGAATACGCTTATGAACGATATGACTATACTTATTCCATCGAAGAATTGTCCGAATGGCTACCCAAAATTAAAGAAATGGATAAACGAGCTGAGAAAACATTTATATTTGCCAATAACCATTGGCAGGGACAGGCTGTAAACACTATACGTCGGCTTCGGCTCATGGCTGACTAATCTTATTGCCCTGCATATACGACTTAGAAAAGTTTACATTTAAACACTCGCTAGAAATTAAAAATAAGAAGTTGATAAACGTTAATACCATGAGTTAGAATAGCATCTACAATATTCCATTACAGGTTTTTCAGATGACTGATTTTGCTGAAGTTTATAACTATCTTGTGAAAGAGCGTGAACGTCTCAATAAAGAGCTGGAAGAGTTGAGAGTGAAAATAAGGCCAGCCGATGAAAGACGTGAAGGTAGCCCTTTTGGTAAAAGAGAAGAAGAAGCCACCGAAGTCATGGAGATGGAAAAGAGGATAGCTCGTGAGAAGCAAACAACAGAGTCTCTGGCAAAAATAAACCGTGCCATAGAAAAATACGAGTCTGGTACATATGGCATATGCGACCAATGTGGTAAGCCAATAGAACCCGGCAGACTAGAGGCACTTCCTTATGCTTCCTTATGCCTCAATTGCAGAGCAAGCCAATCAAAAAATATCAGGAGCAGGTTAACGCCGTAACGTGTGGAAAAGATGGACATTCCTGCTCATTGCTGCTTTTGTGGTAGCTGCCGATCAGCTAAGTAAAGCCTGGATAAGAGCTAACTTATTGCCTGGTGAATCTTCCCCGGAGATAATACGATTCAGCATCACACACATACAAAACACAGGCGCAGTATTCGGACTTTTTACTAATCAGACTTTCCTGCTAACCTTAATTGCCATAGTAGGGCTGATAGTAATCTTGCTGTTTTACCGCCATCTCCCCCAACCCAATGTTCTAAGTACAATAGCGTTGGGACTTCTTTTTGGTGGCGCCATTGGCAATCTGATCGATCGTATCCGCTTTGGGTATGTCACTGATTTCATCCTTTTTCGTCTCTGGGACAATTTTTATTGGCCTGCATATAACGTTGCCGACTCAGGTATTACTGTCGGAGTAATTTTCCTGATTGTTTTCCTGATACTAGGTCTGACAAAAAAAGATGGCCGTACCTCATGAACCAGAAATCAAGGAAATCCAGGTAACTGAACCTGGAATTCGCCTGGATAAATACCTGGCAAAAATATATCTTGACCTGTCGCGCTCCTACATACAAAAGCTAATAGAGCGAGGCTACATCCTGGTCAACGGATATGAGGCAAAGGTAAGCCAGAAACTGAATAACGGAGATAAAATAAGCGTCAATATGCCGCATCCTGAACCAACTTCCCTTACTGCAGAGCCAATACCGCTGAATATTATCTACGAAGACAATAATCTCATCGTACTTAATAAGCCAGCCGGACTTACTGTCCATCCTGCTCCGGGACATACCAGCCATACGCTGGTCAATGCTCTTCTGTCCCACTGTCCTGACCTTGCCAAATTCGGTGATTCACCGCGCCCGGGTATAGTCCACCGTCTGGATAAAGATACTTCAGGCCTAATGATTATTGCCAAAAATAGTCCCACTCAACAAAATTTAATCAATCAATTTAAAGCTCGAGCTGTATCCAAAGGATACTTCGTGCTGGTTAAAGGTAAACTGATCCCAACAAGGGGAATCATTGAGGCCCCAATAGGCCGTCACCCAGCCAATCGAAAGCGCATGTCCATTGTAACCTCAGGTAGACAGGCTAGAACTGGCTATAAGGTTAAGGAATATCTGGATAACTACACTCTGCTCGAAGTCACTCTGGAAACTGGACGAACTCACCAAATACGAGTCCATCTCGCAGCAATCGGCTATCCTGTTGTCGGCGATCCGGTTTACGGTGTCAAATCAGCTTATTTAAAACGTCAGTTTGTTCATGCCTATCGCCTGGGTTTTCATATGCCTCCCAGCGGAGAATATAAAGAGTTCACCTGTGAACTAGCACATGACCTGAAACAGGCCATGGAGACCATAAAACGGCTTTGACCAATGTGTATCGCAAAGCAATAAAACCATACTCTGATAGAAATCTCCACACATAAACTTCTTCTGATAGGGAAATAAAAATTAAAAGTTAAAACTAATTAGACCTGTTGCTTAAAACCATATTAATGTGCTACATTGTAGACAATAAAAGGCGGATGATATGAAAGACCCAAATAGAGCTTTTAGCCAAATTAAAAGAGATCAACTGGGAAGAGAAGGCGACTTGTTGAATCAACTCATGGGTAGTGAGGAAGAGCTTAAGGCACTAGCTGGCTTTGAAGGTGAATTAGGTTCCAAAAGAAACGAGTTTCTGTTTAAAGTGCAATCGCAAATGGAAGATACCAAGAACAGGCTGAGAGAAGCAGAACAACTGGTCGAACGCCTTAAAAGATACCTGAGCCAGCTCGAAGGTATACACCACATCCTCACCAAGAAATAAAAGCTCAAGAAAAGTCGTCAAATACTCTACCCGAGGAGCCAAATTGGAAAAGAAGCCGGAAGAATTCGCCTTAGAATATGCTGGCTTCTGGATTAGATTTGGTGCTGCTATAATCGACCTTATCATACTGTCCATTATACTTTACGCTATTTTCAGATTTATTATGTTTATCATTCCAACTCCTGTATTTATAACTGTCTTTGCTTTTATAGCCTGGTTAATTGAAATTGGTTACGTTGTTGCTTTCTGGGCATGGCGGGGGCAGACTCCCGGGAAAATGGCAACAGGGATTAAAATTATTCGCACCGATAGTTCCCCAATCACCTGGCGATATGCTCTCTTACGCTATTTCGGCTGCATTGTTTCCACAATTATAGTTTTCATTGGTTTCATCTGGATTGCTTTTGACAGCCGCAAACAAGGGTTACATGATAAGATAGCCGACACATATGTAGTAAAGCTGCCTGTAAGGCAAGTAGTTTTCACCACAGAATATTTAGCAACAAGAGGGAAAATTGGCTAGCCCCGATACTCACGCTAGAGTTCGTTTTGCCCCCAGTCCCACCGGTTATCCACACCTGGGCAATATCAGAACTGCATTATTTAACTGGCTTTTTGCCCGTCATAACAATGGAACTTTCATCCTGCGTATCGAAGACACAGACGTTGCCCGCCGTGTAGAAGGGGCTGTGGATATGATCGTAGATAGTCTGCGCTGGCTGGGACTGGACTGGGATGAAGGACCTTACTTCCAATCAGAAAGGCTTAGGCATTATCACGACATAGCCGATGAGTTAATAAAACGAGATGCAGCTTACCTTTGTTATTGTTCTCCACAACGACTGGATGCGCTACGGCAGGAACAGATGAGTCGCAAACAGCCGCCAGGCTATGATCGCAAATGCCGCAACCTTACTCCTGATGAAACATTCAAGGAAAAGCTACATACTAAAGTTGAAAACAGATCCCCCGTAGTCCGTTTTAAATCACCTCTGGACGGGCAAACCACCTTCCACGACCTGATACGCAACGAAATCATTTTTGAAAACAGCACGCTGGACGACTTCGTACTCCTTAAATCCGATGGCTATCCTACCTACCATCTAGCAAATATCGTCGATGACCATATGATGGCAATTTCACACGTCCTAAGGGCTGATGAGTGGCTATCAAGTACGCCTAAGCATATCCTTCTTTACCAGGCCATGGACTGGCAACCGCCCCAATTTGCTCATCTGCCCATGATACTGGGACCCGATCGCTCTAAACTAAGTAAACGCCACGGAGCAACCTCAATAAACGAATACAAAGAACAGGGGTATCTGGCAGAAGCGATGATTAATTTCCTGTCACTACTCGGCTGGTCGCTCGATGATAAGACTGAGATATTAACAAAGCAAGAGATAATTAAAAACTTCTCGCTGGAGCGGGTAAGTAAAACTGCTGCCGTCTTCAATAAAGATAAACTAGAATGGATGAACGGAGTTTATATCCGCAGCCTATCCCCCGATGATTTTGCCAGACAGGCCATTCCTTTCCTTGAAAATAATTTACCGACACAAATCAAGCGTCCCCTTGATATCGCTTACCTGAAAAATATAATGCCCTTAATCCAGGATAGGGCAAAAACATTACTTGAAGTTCCACAACTAACCGAGTTTTTCTTCCTTGAAGAGCTTGAATATGATGCCAACTTATTATTGCACAAAATTGAAAAACCCCAGGCAGTCCAGGCTTTCCAGACAACTATATCAAGGCTAGAAGGGCTGGATAACTGGTCTACAGACTCTCTGGAGCACATCATGCGTCCTCTAGCTGAAGAACTCGAACTCAAGACTGGCGTTTTCTTCGGGCTACTGCGCGTAGCAATCACCGGTAGAACAGCAGCTCCCCCACTGTTTCAAACCATGGAAGTACTGGGCAAAGAACGCTGCTTCAAACGCCTGAAATCAGCCCTGAACAAACTCACAACGCCTTAATCCATATTACCTACTCGGAAATGTCAGGATTTCAGACTTAGTCATATGGACTTTTCTCTCAACTTAGCTTATCAGACACAGAGTCTAAGTGCAGGTAATAGAGGCTGTCAAGAGGCACCTGGACATAATAAAACTATTAAGCTATTCGACCGACTCCGTGTTTACGTTAGGAACACAGCCCATCATCCTATATAATATGAGGGAAAACCTCATGGAAGGAGTAACATGAAAGTAATAGGCATCGTTGGCAGCCCTCGAAAAAACGGTAATACAGAGATATTAACTGCGCATGCACTTAAGTCCATTGATGAAGAAGGAATAGATACGGAACTTATTCGACTGGCTGGACTGAATATAAAGCAATGCAACGGCTGCATGCTATGTCTAAAAGAGGAACGATGTTCAATCGAGGATGATTTATTTCCTATATATCTGAAAATGAAAGAGGCCGACGGCATAATCCTGGCATCCCCGGTATATTATGGTTCAGCTACCGCCCTGATCAAATCACTTATGGAGCGGGCTGGCTATATCTCACGTCATAATGGCGAACCGTTCAGTGGCAAAGTTGGAGGTCCTCTCGTTGTAGCACGGCGAACTGGTCATAACTTTACGCTTGCAGAACTCACTTTCTGGTTTCAAGTTCTCGGTTTAGTAATACCCGGATCAACTTACTGGAATATAGCCTTTGGCAAAGAAAAAGGAGATGTGACCAGCGACGAAGAAGGCATGAATACAGCCTGGAACTTTGGCAAGAGAATTGCCTGGGTATTGAAAAAGCTCAAAAGCACCTAGTTAAATTTCCGAAAACTAACGAATTACTAACTAGCTGCCACCGTACCAAATTTCTTTGTTATTTGGTCGAAAATCAAAAGCAATCTGCTACTTCTCAGGAGATGTTTTTGTAAAGCATGACCTGAGCAGGTTCCGCCAGTATTAGTTCTAACTTACGTGCCCCATCTTTGAAATGCGGACTTTCGAAATGCTTATCGAGAGCGCTCTTATCAGCCCAAATCTCATAAGTTAAAAAAACAGTGTCGTTATCAATGGATTGATGTAATTCATAACTGATACATCCTGACTCTCTACGAGTCAGATTTGTCATATTTTTCAACTCAAGCTTAACCTCATCTACCTTATTTGGATTAGCCCTCAACTGAGCCACAACTGTTATTATATTGCCTGACATTATTCCTCCCTTTTCGCTTGTTTTATTAAATACACATAACATATTAACATTTCGTAAATAAAATAGTAGTATTATATTTATTAAGAAAACTTTGCATGTTTTACGGGATATGGTAAAGTTTTAGATGATTATTCACTAAATAAATACGTCTATGCAACAGATATACAATTGTCCCAATTGCAAAGCACAGGTCGTCTATGGCCAGAGTACTTGTGCTAATTGTGGAGTTCCTCTAGATTGGGGGATGGTGCAACAACCTCCTCCATCTCATACCCAGCAGAACATCCAGCAGCAACAAACCTGGGGGCAACAGATGTACACCTGCCCCAACTGCAGTGCGCCAGTTGTCTACGGTCAGAGCGCTTGTGGTAATTGCGGCGTCGCTCTGGATTGGGGTGCGGTGCAACAAACATCAGCGCAAAATCGGAGGAGAAAGGCCAATCAACACCAGCAACAAAATATGTATGGCAAAATTATGGCCATGCTCAAAAAGAAACATCTATCGGGTATTATGCTACCCATCACGGCCGTGATATTTATAGCGATAGTAGGCGGAATAATTTTCTTTGCCTTAAACAGTGATTCTCTTTTTAACTCATCAAATGAACCATCGGAAGGTCAGACAACAGCAAGCACATCTACCGAGTTTAAAAAACCACCTTCAATAAAATCTTTTAGCGCCGAACCTAAGAAAATCATACAAGGGCAGAAAGCAGAGTTATCCTGGGATGTCAGCGGAGCGACTTCAGTTTCTATCGACCAGGGCATTGGTACCGTACCCTCATCGGGCACACAGGAGGTAACTCCTGATATAACCACCACCTACCATCTCACTGCCACCAATAGCGCTGGCCCTGTAAGCGAATCAGTGGTCATCACTGTAAACGAACCACCTGAGCCGGCGATAACCAGTTTTACCGCTAGTTTAAACAGTATAAATGCCGGTGACTCTGTAACTTTGGAATGGAAAATTGCCAGAGCCAGCTACGTTAATATAGATCAAGGTATCGGTATAGTCACCTCGTCCGGGAGTAAGGTAGTAACACCAACTAAAACCACCACCTACACTATTACTGCCAAAAATGCTGACGGAACTGTATCTAAATCAGTTACCATTACCGTAGCTGCTTCCGGTCTACCTGTGATAACCAGCTTTACCGCAACTCCGAGCACTATTACTGTCAGCGACAATTCAACTCTGGTATGGGACGTCAGCGGAGCAACTTCGATTTCCATTAACCAGAACATCGGTAACGTCTTAGAATCAGGAAACAAGAGAGTATCTCCAGCCGAAACCACCACTTATATCATCACCGCCCGCAATAATGCCGGCACTGTAACTGCGGAAGCTACAGTTGCAGTTACCTCAGATGAACCGGAGATAAATAGTTTTACTGCAAGCCCAACAAATATTTATTCTGACGAATTTTCAACTTTATATTGGGATATCAGCGGAGCAAGCACAGCTTCTATAACAAATTCAAGCAGCACAGACAATGTTTCCGTCACGGCGATATCAGGAAGCAAAACGGTATACCCCACTATAACCACCATTTACACACTTACCGCTACCAACGGCTACGGCTCGGACACTAAAACAGCCACGGTTACGGTTACTTCAGCCAGCCCGCCGGAAATAACCAGCTTTACCGCGGACCCAGAAACTATCACTCTCGGTAGTTCTTCGATTTTAAGTTGGAGTTTCACCGGAGCAACCTCAGCTTCCATTGATCATGATGTAGGCGATTTAAGCGCCTACGCTTTATCCAAACAAGTAACCGTATACCCCGATGAAACAACCATTTACACCCTTACTGTTACTAACAGTAACGGCGATGACACCGCAACCGTTACCGTAACTGTAACAGTAAACCCCTGATTCATTATACTGACTATTTACTATCAGTTACCGCGGCAATATCTAATTATCAATAAGTCCAATCTGGTTCCAGGTAGATGCGTTATCATTGCTTATGGAAAAAGCACTCTGGTCATAATCGGAGCCACCGCTGGTACCGCAATACGCTGCCTTACCATCGGGTGACCAGGCAACCCTGGCTTCATATTCTCCAGTCGGCGGCTTTAAGCTTGACTGCCAGGCATAACCACTTAACTGTGGGGTAACGGTAACATATACTTGAACTCCCGGATAGGTAACCCAATCACTCATCATAGCCCCGGCCAGGAGCTTGCCAGCACCGGTATTACCATAGTATGCCAGGCTGCAAATAATATCACGCCCTGAGTAGATACGGTAGCACTGGCTGCCTTCAACCCTGTAAACGCCATCATTGCTATTACCGGAGGTAAAGACACCTCTGGGATTGTCGCTCCAGCATACATAGGCCCGACTCTGTGATACAGAGTAGTCAAATGGTAAAGCTATATCGGCATAGGTAAGAGGAGTTCCCGGGGTATTTTGGCCGCTCTCACAGAGTTCAACGGGATAACCACCAGTTCGGTTCCAGACAATAGCATTAGTGACAAGGTCGGTAAGGCCGATATAGAGATAAGTGCTATCTGTATCCGGTGGCGGGCCGCTGGCCACTACAGCCAGGATTGTCCCATCGCTGGCAAAATTGGGGGAGCATTTTATAGCGAAGACATCGACTCCTTTTATCGGCGGCGCCGATGGAAGCCAGCCGGTAGCACCGGTGCTGGCGTCACTCCATGAACCAAATTGTGAAGACACCATTATCAATACCCTGCCGCCGGCACCACCCGTACCCGTTCCAACAATAATACCACGTTTCGAACCGGCATAAGCCAGCGACAATGTCAGACACAAGGCCTGCTCTCCGGGGTTCAAGCCGGCTGCCAAACCGGTGGCGAAGAAGTTATCACCGCCATCCCGGGACAGGCAAACCTCACTGCGCGAATTAGTGAGCACAGCTACGAAATTCGGATCGTCAGGAGCCACAGCCAGCTCGTCCCAGCTCGATGCGCCCGGTACATTACCCGATATATCTTTCCAGCCATAGCCGCCATATACGGATTTATACAATCGCTTATTTTTGGAATCCAGCGCATAAACAGTCTTGCCGTCATTACCAGCGGCAATACGACTGACTTCACTGCCAGGGACAATCAGTAACTCACTGGTCCCGGTAATAACCTCAGGAGGCTCGACTACCGGGGTGGCTGCTACTGTAAATGATGCTGAAGGCGGATTTGGATCGACATTGCCCTCGGTATCCCTGGCTCTAACATAGAAGATATAATCGCCGTCAGCCAGGTCGGTATAAATCTTAGAAGTTAAAGAGGTGAAATCGGAATAGTCCGTATCAAAACCTTTCAAGTAAAAGGAATAGACCAGGTCAGCAGTGGCAGTCTTATTATCGGTGCCAGTCCATTCGAACTCAACAGCACGGTCATTAATCTCGCCACTGGGAGCCATAGTAATCATCGTTTTGGGAGGGGTGGTATCGGGAACTATGACTGGTGGCGCTGGCTCTGCCGGAGGCTCTGATGATACAGGTGGTTGAGAAGGAGCGACAGTGCAAGCCAGAAGATTCATAACAACAACAAGAAGAATTAGAAATCGACAAATAGCTGCTCTCATCATAGTCTTAGTATATCATCACACCTGTAAATAACAATACGAAGGATCAAAAATAGAACGCTAAAATGCAGCAGGAATCAGTTTAGTAACCTAAGCGATGGAGTGAGACAAATAAATACTTCAAACAACCATATAGCTTATTAAAGTCAGAAAATTACTTCCCAGAGTGACACCTTCTTGCATTCGGTAACTGTTCTTTGCTTTTCTACTGTAACAGGCACTTCACGGTATTTGGTGACTTCCCTGTGTCTTGTTACTTCACACAGCTCAGTCCACTGCAATTTAAGATTTAGAGATACCCGCTCTTCCCAGGATACTCTTTCACGTAACAGAGCCTTATAATCGCCTTTCGGCAGGTAAATATCGACATTCCCCTGCGTACCCAGTTGCTCATACACTATCTTGCCTGCCGATGAGTAAACATAAAATCCCCCGGGAGCAGGAAGCTCGAATCTTCCAACCAGCCTGGTATCAGCCTGAGTAACCGAAAAAGGAGCACTAATTCCTTCGGGTACTGAATAGGGCGTACCATCGTAAACTGGCTCTTCTCTTTCGCAAATTTCCAGAGAGACATATGATTCAGTATCCACGTAGGGTTCTTGCTTCATTTCGATATCCTGATAAATCTCAATGGTCCTGTACGGTACAATATTAAAAGGGATGGAGAATATAATAACTACTAAAACTATCACGCCAACCACTGCAATTACCATTACCTTTCTACCACTACCGCCGAATACCATAACAAACTCCTTACTGCTTCGTTTTTAAATTTTGGATGGGTAGCCAGCTCTAGTAAATTTCTGGGCTACTATTATACTTTATGATATGCCTGCAATAGAGCAACCTTGCTCTGGGGAGATTCAGACAACAATATGAGAAGGAGAGGTCTCCGGTCATATATTCTTTATTTCCACAACCTGCCTACATCAATCTTACCTGTAGTGCTGCAATGGAGGCACTTCTCTCTTAGTATGGGATGGTTATCGCAGTAGGGACAGTCGATTTTTACCTTGCCTTTTTCATGCTCACCAAACGCCTTGATCTTAGAATCCAGCTCTTTATCGGCTCGAATTTTACCTCCCCCGACATTAGTGAGTAACTGGCAGCCGATGGAACGGCAAGTCTCCGCTTCAGGGATATTTTGGGTATCTATCCAGTATCCTCCCTTAGCGAATATGTCTGGCTTGACCAATTTCAGGGTCTTACAGACTGTCTGGTCATCATCGACAGAGGCAACAACCTCATCCACGCCTTTAATGTTCTCAAGGATTTCTTTTCTATCCTGGAATGGTCTGAAAATAAAACCCTTTTTCCTGAGCAGGAAATCGTCGCTGTTCAAGATTATAACCAGCCTATCACCCAGTTTGGCTGCCTCCCGTATGTACCGAATATGACCTACGTGTATTGGGTCAAAGGCTCCGCTTACTGCAACAGTGATTGATTTTCTCTTCATTTCCAGCACTCTCCATTATCTCTATAAACATAATAACTCTAATGGCAAACCAGAGCAAGGTCTGGTATGTCAGAGAAGGTAGGATAAAGATTCCATGGTTTTCAGTTTCTCTGGATTGCGCCGCCTTTTCCAGCGGTAGAATGTCTGAGGGCTTATTCCAAAATAGCGGAAGGAGAATCGTTTTGATGTTAACGGTACGTTCTAAAAGTGATCAATGCCAATTACTTCATAGTTCCAGGTAAGAACAGCGCTATCTGGGGAAAGGCCATCAGAATTGCGGTGCAGACAACCATGGGAATAAGAAAGGGTAATATGCCGCGGAATATAGTGTGCAGGGGCACATCCTCGGCTACACCTTTAATAACATAGACATTCATGCCAACAGGAGGGGTAATTAATCCCATTTCACTTACTATGACCACCAATATGCCAAACCATATCGGGTCTATGCCTATGGCCAGAACCACTGGGAAGAAAATGGGCATAGTGAGCAGCATCATGGCCATTACATCGATAAAACAACCCAGCAGCAGAAATATTAAAAATATAACAATGACAGTGACCATAGGCGGCACTTGGAGTCCGCCTATGGAGTCAGCCAGCACAAAGGGAATCGTGGTTATGGCCAGGAATCGGTTAAAGACCATAGCCCCGATGATGATGACAAAGACCATGGCGGTTGTCTTGAGCGTTTCAATGAGGGACTGGCCGATCGCTTTTAGACTAAGCTTTCTTCTGACCAAGCCGATAAGGAGGGCGCCAGCAGCCCCAACCGCCCCAGCCTCGGTAGGAGTAAAAAATCCAATGTAAAGCCCCCCCATGACCAGAAGAAACAAAAACAAAAGGTCCCCACAGCTCAGAAACATCATAAATCGTTCTCTCAGGCCTACCATGGGCACCGAAGGCCCCAGTTTGGGATTAGCTTTTGCCATTATATAAATGGTAAGCATAAACAGAACGGCAAGGAGGATACCGGGTAGAATGCCGGCTATAAAAAGCTCGCTTATTGATTGCTCGGTGATTATTCCGTAAACTATCATGCACGAACTGGGAGGTATGAGGATGCCCAGCGTGCCGCCAGCGGCAACGCATCCGGTGGCCAATGTGGGAGCGTAGTTATACTTTTTCATCTCCGGCAGAGAAACAGAGCCCATGGTAGCTGCCGTGGCCATACTGGAACCAGAGACAGCGGCGAAACCGGCGCATCCTCCGATGGTGGCTATGGCTAGACCTCCGGGCAAGTGTCCCAGCCATTTATGTGCCAAAGAGAAAAGTTTGGCGCTTAATCCCGAGGCAAAGGCAAACTGGCCCATGAGTATAAAAAGAGGGAGCACAGTGAACCCATAAGCAGACACCGAAGAGAAGGGCTCCATCCCCATAACGCCGAATGCCGCATCCAGCGACCCCAGATAGATAATGCCGGCAAAGCCAACCAGGGCCATAGCAAAGCCGATAGGCAGACGGAAAAGCATAAGGACAAGAAGAACGCCTATGCCGATAAGACCGATGGTAACTGGGCTCATTTTTTAACCACAACTGCTACAATAGATTTATATAGGTGCAGCGCCAGGACGAGGCAGAGCACTATGCAACCAAAAACAAAGATGTATCTGAGCGGGGGAATAGGAAACTTCAGGACAGCGGCATACTCACCCAACAGGGTCTGTTTCCATCCGTACATAGCGCTCTGCCAGGCTATTACTGCGAAAACTCCTATGCCGAGCAAAGAGATAACAATGTTGATAATTGTTTGTACCCGCTGCGAAAACCGGCTGACCAGCAACTCTACGGTGACATGACCGTCATCCAAGGCGGTATAGGCAAGCCCAAATCCAACCACAATGACCAGAGCGTAGCCAACTATTTCAGGGGTGCCCAGTATGGGAACGTAGACGGCACGGGAGATGATGTTCGCTACAGTTAGGACCATCATTATCATCAGAAAGACGCCGCCTACGATATTAAGGATACGGCTTATCAAACGAATAGCTCTCTCATAGCTCGTCATTATTCGTGACCTCCTCAGTGCTACTAATGCCATCCCGCCGCATCAGGGGCTGGCGAACGAGTAAGGCACTATCGAACCTGTACTGGTCTTACTTGGTATATTCCGCTACTAGTCGGTATAGCTCTTGCAGGATTTCATTTCCAGGCATACCTTTAGCTTCTAGGTTCTTTGCCCACCCTGCGTGTACCGGTTTCAGGAGTGCATACACTTCTGCGAGCTGATCGGGTGTGAACTCGATAAATTCATGCCCTTGAGTCTTGGCGTAATCACGGCCTTCCTGGTCAACCATGTCCCAGCCTTTAACCATTTCCTGCTGTCCCCAGTCGTTCAAACCGGTTATGACTGCCTGTACGTCAGGCGGCAGCGAGTTCCAGGTATTCAGGTTCATGGCGCAGAAGAATGGCCCGGTATAATGGTGCAAAATGGTGGTGTAGCCTGTTACGTCTGCGAGCTTCCAGCTCTTAAGTACTTCATCATTGACTGACAGACCATCCACTATGCCCTTTTCTATGGAGATATAAGTTTCATCCATGGGCATGGCTACTGGGTTGGCCCCAAGCGCTTTCATTATATCGGTAGCGCCTCCAGGCGGACTCCGTAATGTCTTGCCCTTGAGATCAGCCAATGAGCGAACCGGGAAGTTAGAGTGTACATTGGCCGGGCCATGAGCAGTGAGCCAGAGAACATGCGAGTCCTTGAATTCGTCAAGCATAATCGGAAATTTTCCCAAGAGTTCCGTACGGATGCGGGTGGAAACTGCGGATGAAGGGGAACCTGTCTGGCTTTCGCAGATAAACATTTGTGCTGTAAACCGGGCCGGCGTGTATCCATCAGGGGCAACACCAACATCCATAATACCGGTCGCCAGCGCTTCGTAGGTTTCCGGTGGGGGACACAAAGTTGCTACGGGATAAACGGTGGACTTGACACGCCCATTGGTTTGCTCCTCTACCTTTTTCGCCCACTCCTCCAACAGGGCTTGGATGAAATGAGTAGGGGGTTGCATATGACCAATCTTCAGTTCTATTGTCTTGGCGGGCGTCGGAGAAGGAGACGGAGACGGTGCTGGAGCCGGGGCTGGCGCAGCACAAGCAGATATAAACGGTAATGCAGCTAGCATTAACAGCAGACAGACACTGACTAACAGTATTGATAATTTACCTCTCTTCATAATACTCCTCCTTATAGCCATAATTTGCTCTACTTGATCCTGCCATACTATCTCATATGTGGCACCTCCCTGACTTTTTTTCTGCTGGCTTCCTTATGGCATCTATTTTCTCCAGCTTACTTCTACCACAGCGGTTATCTGATTAACAGAAACTAGCAATTCTCCTCTAGCTAATTTCTTTGATAATTTCGGTTATGTCAGACACCGTCTCCAGTCTTTCAATCATGCTTATTACTCTTTCCGCTTTTTCTTTTTTGACGATCCTGGAGAAGGCGGCGTTAGCTCTGAATTTATCTTTTATTTCCTCCCTGGTGAGCGGATTATACCTGGCATCACCCCTCGGGTTATCGACAAAGGCAGAAAGTTTCCTCCCGTCTTTCATGATTACTGCTAATTCGGTTGCCAGATGTGGCTCTGGCGGCAGAGTTCCCGTTATTTCTATTTTCTGAATGAGTTTGGCGATATCAGGGTCTGATATGAATTCCTCGGTGAAATGCTCCAGTTTTACGTTTTTCCTCAGCAGTGCGTTGGCCACGGTATACCGGAGACTGAAAGCAGCATCTATCTGAGGAATATCTCTGATTTTAAAAGGTTGGCTGACAAACACGTCTCGCGTTATCGGGGTAACATTAATGACAACCTTGGCTATGTCTCCAGGTGCTATATCATGCGTATGAACGAGCTGCAGCGTACAGTCAATGGCGGCATGGGTCGAACGGCATGCGGGATAGGGCTTGAATGTAGAATCGGCAAAGAATTTCTTTCCCAAATCCCGGGTCAGTATCTGAGGATCATAGTCCCGGCAGTAGAGTCCGAAGTATCCGAATTTGCTCATTAAGGCATCTCTGACTCCAGTGAAGCCTCTAGCCGCCATCTCTGCGGAGACAATGCCAGCCCGCGCAGCCAGCGCCATGGGCAGTTTAAAGCTATGGACTCCATCATAAATGCATTGAAACGAGCCGGCCATTTGATTAAGCACAATGCCAAAGGCGTTCACTATCTGGCGTACCTCCAGCCCCATCAACCTGCCGGCAATAGCGGTTGCCCCAAACATATTGACCGTACCGGTCCCATCCCACCCCAGGTTGAAAGAGTAACGTGAGGCTGCCAGTATTCTCGATACCAGGTCATCACCCACTATCAGAGCTGTGATAAGCTCTTGACCGCTGGCCACAGTCTGCTCGGCCACAGCCAAAGCAGTGGGTACAGTGGTGCCGCTAATATGCGCCGGAATGTTCATATCATAGACATAGGGACCCACCGGCTCAAAATCATAGGAGCGGCACATAAGGCAATTTACCATGGCGGCATTGTGTGCCGGTACCTTGATGCCGTGAACCAGGATGGTGCTTTCCTTCTCCCCACCCCACCTTTTCACCAGGTCTACCATCATCTCGCAGCCAGCGGCATTCACTCCGCCAATGGCACAACCAACGACATCAAGGATACGGTTCTTGGCTTGTTCGACGGCTTCTTTATCAAAGGATTCAAAGCCGACATCCAGGATATTTTGTGCCAGTGCTTCGATAGTCTTCATCGAACTAACCTCGATTACTTTAGGTGATTCATCATTTAGGAATCGTGAATGCTAAATACTGCGCAGTACTTCTAGAGAATCTTTGATAGAGTTGAAAAAGGACTAAAGCACGACACCCATCATACAAACAACTTTCTTAAAAGTCAATAGCTTGCAGGATGAGGTAGCAGCTAATTAATTCCGAATTATATCAGTGTACTTAGAATAAAACTTTGGCTTATCGAATTATCACTACCAGTTTATAGCTTTCGGCAAGATAAACAGAAGTAACCGCCGCTATTGCGAACGGGAATTTGCTGAATAGCAGAATCGTTTACATCAAATAGCCGATTAACGCGGTTCAACTTCGGCATCAAAAAGAAGTGGTACGAACCGCCCTTTTTTAACTTCCATACAAATGAAGGTCTTGCTCTCGCTAATCCCTCCCAAGGTATCTAACTCCCCTCGAACAAACCCTGAAAGCTCTTCAAAGGAAGGAAAGAATACTATAGCTATAATGTCATACTGTCCTGAAGTGACTGCCAGCCATTTAACTTCAGGTCGAGAAGCTAACATATCAACAATTGAATTCAAATGCTTTCGGGATGTATTTAAGGCTACAACAGCACATAAAGGGTAACCGACTTTATCAGGGTCGACAACACCGATAATACGCAATATTCCGCTCCTGATAAGGCCGGCTATTCTGCGCCTTATAGTAGACGGACTCACTTTAAACTGTTTAGCAATTACATCGACGTTTTGTCGAGCATCCGCACCCAGCACTCTAACTAATTTTTCATCTAAACTATCCATATTGCGACGTATATTACGCTATTCAGTCATATTATACAAACAATACCTACATATCCTCTTCAACCCATGAATTAGAACGCAGACCGGAAGACGGGTCGTATTCTCTTTCGAAAGCTGCGGGATATTTTTGTTTCCACTCCTCCATCTCCTGCATGGCGACCCTTTGTAGGTCCACCAAGAAGCCACTCGTAGCCATTCCCCAGGCATTTTGTGAGCAACCGTTTTCTGGTGATAAAAGATTATTGGCACCGCCCCTGTCGATGTATTCATCAGGGCCAGCTACGATCAGGTCAGCTCTGGCTCCATGATCCTGATAAACGACGCCTGGCATTATTCTTTCCCAGACAATAGCCCCACCGAGAACAGTGCCCCTCTCGTTGAATAACTTAACGATGTCTCCGTTCTTAATACCTCTTTTAGCGGCATCTGAAGGATGTATCCAGACAGGCTCGTACATATAGCCATCCCAGCCCTTGACCTTACAGGTCGGTATTTCTCTGGTCCAGGAGATGTCGTCATTCTGGGCATGAGTTCTCCATCTTCCGTGGTTGCTCACGAGCAATAGAGGATATTTCTTAGCTCTTTCGCTGGATAGTCTTTCATCATGGCTGGGACCTTTTTCGATCCATTTCGGTATCGGAGGTCTCTCCTCATCATTGGGGAAATGGTCTGCCAGTCTTTGTGAATAGAACTCCAGTTTACCTGTAGGAGTCTCCAGGGGATTTTTCTCTGGGTCTTCATAGAAAAGTCTCAAGCCGGGCGGAACTTTTTCCCAGTTGGGATCAGTAGGAATAACAAAGTATTTCTTTTCCTCGAATTCTTTCCAGCTAATCAATTCCGTTAAACCTGAATTCTCGTAACCCTTCTTAATTTTTTCCTGGACGGTTAACCCTCCTGTGTACTCTTCATAAAGACCTAGTTTTTTGGCTACTTCGCCGACTGCCTCATAATCGCTTTTGGATTCACCGATAGGCTCTATTGCCTTTTCTTCAACGGTCAAACCCTTCAAAGGCGCCCCCATATTGATACAGCCTAAATCCTCTTCTTCTATTTTAGTATTGATCGGCAGGATAATATCGGCGAAAACGGTATCGTTTTCCAGCCAGGGGTGCTGCACTACAAAGCACTCTATCTTCGGGCTTCGAAAGGCCTCGATGGAGAGAAAGCTGTTATTCCAGCAGGTGGTGCGACAGGGATTATCCATCCAGATCATATGAATCTCGGTACCACCCTCCTCTTTGGGGATAGGATATGTATATTTTTTAAACTGGTCTTCAACAGGCATATTGAGCAAAGTGCTGCCCCAGGAAGTAACTGGTGGGTTGAGAATAGCCTGGTGGACAAGCGTCTTGGGAATAACTTGCGGTACGAGAACAGACTGCCGATGTCCCGTCCACAAAATATCACTTGTTACCTTTCTCTCTACACGCAAACGTTTTGCCGGGCAAGGCAGATCCACACCCCAGATAATGTCACCACCCATTCTAGAATATTGATGCACACCCGGTTTACCCAATCCTTGCATGCCCAGTAAACAGACTTCCAGCCTGGCAGGTTCATGTGAATATGGTCCCCTGATATAGGAACCGCCATAATAATGCACCGCAGACGTTACTTTTCGTGCCCATTCTCTGGCCAGTGCCTTGATCGTCCATTCCGGGACACCGCACTTCTGGGAAGCCCATTCAGGTGTTTTGGGCACTCCGTCTTCTTTGCCCATAACATAATCTGAGAAATTGTCAAAGCCAACTACGTGCGTTGCCACGTAGTCCTTATCATAAGTACCCTCTTTTATCCAGGTGTAAACAATCGCTAAAAGTAAGGCAGTATCGGTGTTGGGAAGTATCGGGATCCATTTATCCGCATGAATTGCTGCTGAGTAATTGAGGTCGGGACAGATGAAGACCTGCTTCTTGCCGATAGCAGTCCAGTAATATAATATTCCGCTGGGAAATTGCCCGGAAAAACCCCAGGGCGTTGTCTCCAAATCTGCTCCTATATGTATTAGCAGATCAGCGTGCTGAGTAACATCGTTGAGCAAATTATCAGCAGGAAACATAAGACCGCGGTATCCCGTCCCCCAGATATGCATAGCCCCCCAATACCAGCCCTCCCAGCTATCGGCATTTCTGGTAACCAATGTATAACCCCCAAGCTTGTCCATGAGCAGCATCTGACACCCATGTGGACCATGTATTGTTTTAGTTTCACCATGTCCATCTCCATGACAGAGAACAGCGTAGGGACCATATTTCTTCTGTATCCGTTTAATCTCATTAGCTATGATAGTGGTAGCTTCATCCCAGGAAATCCTCTTATATTTGCTTTTACCGCGGTTCTGAGGATTCCTTTCTCCATTCGGATCCCAATCGACTCTCTTGAGTGGATATTTAATTCTGTTAGGAGAGTAAACACGCTTTTTATAAGCAAGCTGATAAGGAGCCGGCAAACTTTTCAGCGGTACTTCATACACTTTACCATTTTTCTTTATCATCCAGGGCCCAAGCTCTTCTCTTGTATACTTTTCCTGGTAATGGTGTGGCCGAATCCTGAGTATTCTGCCATCTTTTACATCAATGGCCGATGGCTCACCATTTGCACCAAAAGAACACTGCCCAAGCGATTTCATAACTGTTTTTATAAGTTTTTTAGGCATAATTTCTCTCCTTAATTACTGATAAGCTATCGAATTGCAGTCGGACAAATTTAATTCGAGTATATTATCTTTTCTATCTGCTTAATATATTCCAGATTGCTAAAATTCACCATGGACAAGAAATGCCTGGCATAGCTTATGTCAAGCTTAGCTATAAGCTGCTATAGCTTTCATGTCACCATACGGCAGTGCTTTTGCCGGCTTGATTCAAAAATGTTTTTCTCTCAATAAATAGAACACCGTCATTGCACCTAACAGCGGTTCCGATAATTGACTTACAGGTTTAAAACCCATATCCTGTGGAAGTTTTGCTACAAGTTCGTCAGCTATTCCTATAACGGTCTTTCCTGACGCATGTGGAACAATATGGTTCATTGCCTCATTTATCAATTCCACAACTTCACTGCAGTCTTGTAAGTACTGTGGTATTTCCTCGCGTTTCCTTATAGCAGAAGGAGGCAAAACACGACCACGAAATTGGTGCCCCTGTAAAATAAGTTGAAGAGGCAGATTATTTAAGCGCTCTAAAGACCTTTTATATGCCTGAATGTTATTGACAATCGGGAGCCTGCTGCCATGGTGCAGGCCTTGCAACGCATCGCCACTGAATAGCATACCCTCTTCTTCCCAGTAAAAACCAACAGAGCCAGAACTGTGACCGGGTAAATGAATAACTCGTAAATTGCACCCATTGCCCAATTCGATAATGTCATTATCCTTCAATCGCCTATTTACAACTACATCTGGTCCGGCCATTTCCAGGAAATTTTTCCTTTCCTCTTCAATATGCTCCTTACCCATAATTCCAGCAACTGTTAAGCCGAAATCCTCTTCGAAGTAGCGTGCATGATTCTCTACTGCAATAACCTCATCAGCATGAATAAATATCTGGGCATTGCTCATGTTTCTGACAACGGAATTCCCTCCAGTATGATCAAAATGACCGTGGGTATTAAGAATTAGGTCGATGTCTGCCAATGTTAACCCTAACTCTTTGATTACCGGAGCGATATCATTTTGAGGAGATAAAGGTGTACCGGTATCAATAATTGCATTTATCTCCCCCCTTATTAAATAGAGTTCAACACTATCTACATTAAGAGGTGAGCTTATTTGAGTCACTATAGGGTGCATTTTCATATCCCTCCACATCCGTAGTGAGAATTTATAGTAATTATCCTGCTATTACTTTGTTTCTGTTCTGCCTGCCTCTCCAGAATATTTCTCTGGTATATAACTTGTCGAATCGGCTACATTATTAGGGTCTAGCATCTTCTTTACCTTCTGTAGCCAGACATCGGCATGGTCATATACAGGCCCCCACCTCTGGTGAATATGCTCAATATCCTCTACCTGCATCATTGCACCACGGTTAGTATAACTAAAACGTCTGAAAGGACCATTAACATCATATATCAGGTCCAAATATTCTCTGGCTGCAGCCAGAGAAGTCGGATCCCAGGGATCGTAGCCTGTGGCGATGCCACCAGAGCAACCCAGAGAAAAATGCTCCATGGGACGATATGACATGCCTACATCTGGTGATATCATATCTCCGCGATTTATAAACGGCCTAAATGCCTCATATTCTATCGGACGGAATTTCAACTGCATCTCCGTGGCTCCATCAGCTCCCTGGAAAGATACCATGAAATCACCTGTGGCTCGCATTCCTGGCACACCGGTAGACCAAGTTTGGTACATGAACATTTTAGCCTTTATCTCAGGATCATTGTACTCAGGATCCAGATAACCCTCCCACTTCTCCATAACTGTCATCACCGCTTTTTCCCTGTATTCCAGTTCTCTAGCAGAATGACCGTTGACAAACACCTGCACCGACCTTACAACCTTTGACGGATCTCCCTGTTTCCCACTCTTTATCTTAGCCCACTCTTCATCATTGCCCTCTTCATTAAATCCGGTTTTAATATAAGCGGGAGCGACAATACACGCCAGTTCTGCCTGACCGATCTCAGTTGCGGCTTTCATCATCTTCTCCGTAGTAGGAAAGGTAAGTATATTGACACGGTAATTATCAGGTACTTTTTCCAAGTAAGCAGCAGACAGAGCTTCCCCGGGCGGTCTTTTCAACTCACACTGTGTCGGAGCACCGGCATACCAGGGATAAATCTTAACAGCGCATTTAGTGATAACTCCATGTCCACCGTTAGCTCCAGCACGTCCTCTTAAGATTCCTCTCAGGCTGAATCCTGGGCCATCTCCCGAGAACCAACCTCCTTCCCTACCGGCAGTACCCAGATTTAATATCTCTCCTGTGGGTAAGACCCACTCACATCCTAAAACACCACGTCCGTAACTACTAGTGTAAAGCTGAGAGACAGTCATCCCCTGATGACAGCATTCCAGGGAAATTACAGCGGCGCTGTATCCCACACCAGGTTTCCCAACATAAAAACCAACCTTATTTGCTGCATCCATAAGTTGATATACTGTAACAAAGGGCTCAACAACGGCATGCATATTCTTTTCATCTATTTCCAGAATGCGGTTCATCCGCTTTAATTCCAGCAGGATACAACGCTCTCTGCCCATATGAGTAGCTACGTACTCAAATGCGCGAGCCGAAGCCTTAAACAGGATGCCTGTCTTATTACAATACCTCACTATCGCCTGAATCTCCTCGACGTTAGCGGGTAAAAGAATCGCAGATGGTGGATTGTGACGTTTATCTCCAAACGCCAGTTTATTTCCCCAGAGCTGGTTGTAGCTTTCCATAATCACCGGCTCCTGAGTGATATATTCCGGACCTACTATGTCTTCGAGAGCTTTATATTCATCTTTAGTCAACTTCATTTTTGGCCTCCTTACCTGCGTATTATCAGCAACTGTGCTAAATAGATTTTTGTACCAATTCGATTATATCCAGAACCTCGATCTTATCACCGGTCTGCTTGGCAGCATCCAGGAAATTCCGCTTGCACCAGGGACAGGCACTAACAATAGCCTCTGCACCGACGGCTCTAGCTTCCCTCAGCCTTTCAGCACCAGTCCATTTGGCAAAATCTGGGTAAGTGTCAATAACTCCTCCACCGGCACCACAACACCAGGCATATTCTCTAGTGCGGTACATTTCAACAAAACCCAGACCCGGAATACTTTTTATTATATTTCTGGGAGTGTCATAAACCCCATTTGTGCCCCGGCGGTATTTCTTCGGCGGGTCATGCAACCATATTTGTACGCCCGGTGGTTTATATTCTTTCCCATTCCAGTGTATCCAGGGTTCCCCCAACCGTCCCAGGTGGCAGGGATCATGATAGGTAACTTTAAGCGGTAGCGATTTTTTCAACTGAAGTTTTCCTTCCTGGATCAATTTCTCCAGGTACTGGGTGATATGGTAGACCTCGATGCCCAGCTTTTTACCGATCTTGTCATACAAAACTTTATAAGTGCCATAACAATCAGAACATGGTGTTACTAATACTTTCACCCCGGCCGTCTTAAATGCTTCTGCCTGATGCTCGGCAAACTTGGTCAGTTCTCCATCATAGCCCAGTTCGTAAGCTCTACCACCACAGCAGGATTCATCCTCTCCCATGATACCCACATCCACTCCGGCTTGCTGGAGCAGCGTAACACCAGCCTGCGCTATCGGCCACAGTTCCTTATCATAGGAATAACGACATCCGGCATGATATAAAACCTCTGTCTTCTCCTTGGTAACACGTTTTACATCTAAACCCGCTGCCCAACCACCCCGTTCCGAGCGTGGTTTCAGCATCATGTTATCTTCATTGCGAAGACTTCTAATAAACGGTTGATGCTGGGGCACCAGATGCCCATCATCGACAAGTTTAATCCTGAGTTCCTGCATATGCTGTAAGGGCTCCAGGTCGTTTTGCATCTTGCAGGCGATATCACACGAGCCATCCATCATGCATTTGTACACTATATCCAGAAGGGTTTCATCAACTTCAATCTTCTCATGTAACAATGAATAAGCGATATTGAATTTGCCGCCCGCTGCATAGGCATGCCAGTTATATCTGGCTGCGGAGGGACAACCTTCCATGAAATCAAAGTCTTTTATGAAACGCCATGGTATATACTTACAGTATGAACAGCGGCAACACCTCTGCATGTCATGTTCAAAATCTTTCCAGGACATAAAATTTCCTCCTTATCTTGACTATTAGAAGCATAATTTCCCGGGGTTAAGAATCCAATTAGGGTCAAATATATCCTTGATCTTCTTTTGCATATCGACAGTATCACTAGAATGTCGGTAAGCCACATCCACCCATTCTGGATACGGCCGGGAGAAGAAAGCTCCCCTGGCTTCCATTTTATCCGCCACCTCGGACACCACTTCTTGAGTTTTTTTCGACTCTGCCTGATTGGCAGGATCGTAGTAAAAGTCGAATTCGCAGTGGCAACTGGTGCCTTGCACCACTGGTTGAATATATACCCCGATATTTCGGGCCGAATATCCATGCTGCCGTGCAATCTCAGTCATGATTTTGGCAAATTCAGGGGTTTTACCCTGGGTGGTCAGGAAAAAGACCTCTTCGAAACAACCCTTCAACCTTAGTTTCCAGTATGGCTCCGGCGAGGGCATAGCTAATAGAGAGGCCAGTTCCTCAGACTTGACACCAGCGACAGTAGTATTGATTTTCAGGCCATAAGACCCTGCCATCTCATTCAGGTCATCTTCCAGGTATTGCACTTTTTGCTCGGGTAAAGGACCATAGCCTTCGCAACTTACGAACATCACCCAGGCAGGTAATTTATCACTTAATTCCTCAATCTCCTTTGGAGTATGACGTAAGAGACAGGCCAGGTTCAGTCCATTCAGAATAAAGATATTACCGGTGAAACGAATTCGGGTCAGCCTGTAGCTTAGCTCAATCAAGGGCTCCAGAGTGGTACTGGGAACGAAAAAGGCACGACTTAACTTAGATAGAAACCGGCACTTTAAGGACATCCACGTCACGATACCGATAGTCCCCTGAGCACCAGATACCAGCCTATGCGGGTCCATCTGGGTAGGGCCGAAGGGACTGATCTGGGCTTTGCCGATTTCCCATTGTTCTTCCAGCGTATTCGGACCAGCAGCTTCTCCCGTCCTCATCCTATCCCCGGTACCGAAAACAATTTCCGTACAGAGCATCGGGTCAGTGCTATCAAAATGAACACCAGGCATCACAACAGGATCCCTCTCCAGAACACTGGCTAAAACTGATTTAGAACTTCGGGGAGCCAGAGGCATATAAGCGCACATGCCGGACTTGGCCAGTTCAGACTGCAATTCGCCAAAAGTGACTCCAGGCTCCACAATTGCTACCCGGTTCGCCACATTGACCCGTATAATCTTATTCATCCTACGCAGGTCTACAATAACAGCCCCATCAGTACCTGGCACAGTATCCCCACGGAAATGGGGAGGGCCGGAGCTTACGGGGACAAGTGGGGTTTTCTTTTCATTGGCCCACCTGACAACTTTCTGTAATTCATCTATATTAGCCGGTTTAACTATACAACTAGGTGTCTTTTGAGGAACAAAGTTGAATCCTCCTGAATATTCTTTCAACATGTTCAAATCATTCAGAATATTTTCTTTGCCTACGATTTTTACCAGTTCTTTTTCGGCCATTCTCAACCTCCTTGTTACGAGTAATAATTAATTATCAGATTATCTGCTTTAATTTAGCAATGAAAGCCGGTAAAGCCGCCTTCCAGTCGGCTACAATACCATAGTGAGCTACCTTGAAAATATTAGCTTCGGGGTCCTTATTAATGGCTACAATAACCTTGGTACTGAAGAATCCACTCACATGCTGGCTGGCTCCGGATAAGGCTACCGCAATATACAGATCGGGACTGACAATCTTACCGGTTATTCCTATCTGCTGACTATCCGACACCCACTTGGCATCACACGGCGGCCGAGTAGCACCCACTGCGCCATGGAGCAACCCGGCAATCTCTTCTAATTGTTGAAAACCACTGGCACTCCCAATGCCCCTGCCACCGGCCACTACTACTCTGGCATCTTCCAGCTTGATACCTGCAGTAGTCTCAACCTTTCTCTCCAGAACTCTGGTTTTGAGGGAAGCCGAGTCTAATCCTGCTTCGACATTTAATACTTGGCCCTGACGAGTATCGTCTTTCACTGACGGAGACATAGCCTTGATTCTAACCGCAGCTATCTGCGGGTTAGTTCTACAGGTCTGGACTGCTTGAGCATTACCACCATAAACCGGCCGGGTCATCAGCAGACGTTTGCTAGCAGGGTCTATCTCTAATGCCATACAGTCCATGGTAGCACCAGTATTCAGACGAAAGGCTAGCCACGGTGCCAGGTCACGACCTGATGAAGTCTGACCTAAAAGGATAATTGATGGAAGGACCTGCTGTACTATTTTCTCCATAACCATGGAATAAGGCTCAATGGCATAATATTGCAAAGAGGGGTCATCTATTACATAAACTTTATTGGCTCCATAGGCAATGGCTTCCTGAGTCAATCCACCGATATCATTGCCGATAAGAACGGCGCTTAATTCCTGTCCCAGTTCAGTAGCCAAACGACTACCCGCGCCTAATAATTCGGTAGCTATCGGGGCTAACTTGCCACCGGTAATTTCACAATGAACCAACACACCGGTATTTTCAGACATAACAAAAACTCCTTGATTCCGAATAAATTAGATCCCAACTTATTAACAAACTCAAATCACCTTTATTTCTTTCAGCTTTAATGCCAGTTTCTCTGCTTTTTCCTCAGAACTAGCACCTTCCAAGATTTCACATTTACCTTCGTGGGCAGGTTGATACATCTTAACCAGGTCGAAGCGGTTGGTATTACCTGTTTCTATCCCCAACTCACCAGCGTTCCAGATAGTAATCGGTTTTTTCGAGGCAGACATAAAGTCTTCTACTCCAGGCTCACGCAAGGCTCCCACTTCATAAGTAGCAGTAACCACTACAGGGGATGGAGCTTCGATCACCTCATGACCATCGGCTAAAGCCTTTTCGATTTTAATCTTATCATCAACAAGTTCTACTTTACTGGCTGCTGTAATGCAGGGAATCCCAAGTATGCTGGCGATGCCAATACCAACCTGCCCGGTATTAGTATCAGAGGCCTGCAGACCACATAGTATCAGATCATATTGTCCCAGTTTCTTGATAGCAGCAGCAATAGCATTAGCTGTAAGATACGTGTTAAAATCACCAAAAGACTCATCTTGTAATAGTACCAACTGGTCTGCACCTGCAGCTAAAGCCGAGCTTACTACAACCCGATTGAGTTTTTTTCCCAGACTGATTACCGTCACGGTAGCTTCCTGAACATCTTTTATTTTAAGCGCCGCTTCCAGAGCATTCTCATCGAAGGGACTCAATACCGGCGGCATTGCTTTCGGTGGAATCGCTTGCTTGGCTTCAGTATCGATATGAAAAAGCGATAACGGAATTTCTGGATCAAGCACTTGTTTCATACAAACAATGATATTTTTCATTATTATCTCCTTTGATTACTCAGAATCATCCTTATTTCATGTTTTTAGCGGTGTCTTGCGAGACCTCTAACGATTCCTCAACCAGTTCGGCGATATCCCGGACTTTCAGCGATTCTTCCGCATTTTTCGCCTTAGCGGCGTCTTCATACATCTGTAAACAGAACGGACAGGCAATGGCCACTACCTTGGCCTGGGTATTAATAGCCTGATCCAGGCGCATCTCATTGATCCTCTGTCCAAATTTCTCTTCAATCCACATCCGGCCACCTCCACCACCACAACAAAAGCCATCTTTCTTGTTTTGTTCCATCTCAACTAAAGTCATACCAAGAATATCGTTGATAATTTGCCTGGGTACATCGAAGATGTCGTTATAGCGCCCTAAATAGCAAGGATCCTGATAAGTAACAAGAGCATCACCGGAGGGCTTAACTCTCAGTTTCTTATCCTTGAGCAGTTCAACGATAAACTGGGTATGATGAACAACGTCAAATTGCCCTTCCAGCTTGGGATATTCATTCTTCAAAGTATTGAAACAATGCGGACATGCAGTCACAATTTTCTTAATATTATAGCTCTGAAGAAGCTGAATATTGTTCATGGCAAGCATCTGAAACAGGTGTTCAGCACCCAGCCGTCTTGCCGGATCACCACAGCACATTTCTTCTTCTCCTAAAATGCCAAAATTAACGCCGGCCTGTTTCATCAGCTTAGCCACAGCACGAGCCACTTTCAGACTGCGATCTTCCAAGGCTTCGGTACAACCCACCCAATAGAGGACATCAATATTACTATCTTCGCCCACTACCTTAATATTCAGGCCTTCCGTCCAGTCGGTACGGGCATACATGGTGCCCCTCCATGGATTACCCCGAACTCTCAGGTTTTTCAAAGTATCTCTGGCTACCTCGGTCTTCGCTATCATCTGCAAATGCCGCCGCAGGTCGATGATTTTATCAATGTGTTCATTATTAACCGGACAAATATCCTGGCAGGCCAGACAGGTAGTACAGGACCAGATAGCCTCTTCAGAGATGACATCGCCGATTAAAGTTTTACCCCGGCCTGTATGCTCCGTCGAAGATTCGGGGTCGGTCACACCGGCTTTATCGACCGCAACGGAAGAAGCAGGCACCTGTTTTTTCAATAGCTTAGGCCCTTCTTCCAACAGGTGTTCTTTCATCCCCAGAATCAGTTCCCGGGGAGAAAGTGGCTTACCGCTCAACTGGGCAGGACAAACCACATGACAACGGCCACACCAGGTACAGGAGTACAGGTCCAGCAACTGTTTCCAGGAAAAATCCCGGATCTCCGCAGCTCCGGAAGTCTCGGGCTTTTTCAGGTCAACCGGTTTGACTGAACCTTTCGGAGCCAGATTTCTAAATAGCAGGTTGGGGAATGAGGCAAGAGGATGTAGGTGCTTAGAACGCGGAGCGTAGATGACGGCGACCAGGAGCAAAACAAAATTTAACCACCAGAAGATTTTATAAACCGCAGCTAATGTATCCCCGGAGATGCCAGCATTGACCAGAGTCTGCGCAAGTGGCACTCCCAAAGGCGGTCCGGAACCGGGAATACCATAAGCAGCATATCTAAATCCCTCGATACCAAAATGAAGCAGCATCAGTCCTATGATGACGACTATAAGCAAAGGTTGAACGATCTTTTCGGCGGGGCTCATCTCTCTTTTTAGCCTGTCAGGGACAATGAGATATCGTTTGATTACTACCCAGATCATCGACAGTATGACCAGCACGGCTACAATGTCCAAGATCGAGAAGAACACAGTTTCAAAGGAACTACCGCTAAAAATGGTATAAAGGCCAAAACCGCCCCCCAGACCAATAAAGACGAAATAAGAGACCCCGAATATTATGAGCCCCCAGAACATGATAGCATGCCCCAGAGCGGCCGGATCTTTGAGAGTAAGACTTTTTAAGTTACTCGATTGAGTGAAACCTATGGTCAACATACTGGTAAAGCGATATCCCATACGATCAAACCGATTTTCAGGCCGCCCCAGCTTCAAAAGACGTAATAATAACGAGGCCCTCTGTATGAATAAGCCTAAAGCAACGACAAACAGGAGCCAAAAAATTATATATCCCGAAATACCAAAATAACTTTCTGCTACTGGTGACATTCTTAACTCGCACTAACTCAAGGAATATTTAATTCGCCGGCAAAAATCAATATCAGTCAGCCTATCTTCATTCAACAAGGAAAACGGTTTTGTATTCTAATTGCTGGTTGTAAACCTATTGTATTGTAATGATATTTACATATGTTGTCAATGGCACTACTAAATAGTTAGGGGCTTGACAATATGTACATGTAGCACTATAATTCAAAAAATTACTGCCTTGGATAAATAGATTTATGGGTTGCTCGATATGAATGCTGACTTTCATAGAGATATTCAATTCATAAAAGAAGAGGCAAATCGCCAAGATCGTCACAAATGGATAGTAACTATTCGCCATTTGATACACCGTACTGGGCTTGTTTCCGACATGTGTCTCGATCAACACCTCTCAAAGCATAGTATTACCAACCATAGTATTGCCATTTTAACAACCCTGGCAAGAAATGATGGCAGCATGCCACAGAAGAGTCTTACTAAGATACTTAATCGTACTAAACAATCAGTTGCTAGTTCCCTTGCAAACCTCGAAAAACGCCATTATATAAAAAGAGAAAATGCGAAGCGAGACAAGAGGAAGATGATTGTGACAATAACTGAAGAAGGATTGAATATTACCAAAGAATGCCTGCCGATAAGAGATCAATTCTACAGCTCTTTAGCACCTTTGATAAGCAGTGAAGAGGGTCAACAGCTGAATAATATCCTGAACAAACTTTGCGATAAGATGATTGCAGATATGAAGAAAGCCAAGCGTCGAGGATAAAAGAGGAGTGTTAATATTGCAGGGCGATTAGAAAGCAAAGTAGCTCTTATAACAGGAACTACTCGTGGATGGCGGACAAACACTCTGGTAACGATTATATTCGTTTTTCTGTGTTTTCATTTCTCGAGAAACAATATCTATGATGAAATGCACAAAGATACAGCGTATCTGATTATTACGCAGCCAGTGCATGATCTAAGCTGAGAGATTTTAGGAGGATAGCCATTAAAAAACATACAGTAGTGACGGTATATACTGAGACCGGAAGCGTAGCGCTGGTACTCCAATCAATCACCCGTAAGGGTGACAAGTTGGTCATGGATGGAAAAGCGCTGGGCACGATGAGCATGGACATGGTTCTCACACTGGAGGAATTTTTCAAGGCTTTAAAGATAATGCTTTCTTGGGGAGTAATTTCCTTCATCTTGCTTCTCCCTTACTACAGTCTGGCTCATGTTTTCAGTCGCCACAACAAGAGAGACGATGCTAATGATACAAAGTTCGGAAAGGGGGAATAATTGGAAAAACACGAGATAGTAGTAATCGGCGGTGGGCATAATGGCTTAATTATGGCCGCCTATTTAGCGAAGGCTGGCTTAGATGTTTGCGTGGTTGAAATGCGGGATAAATGCGGAGGAGCCATCCTCACTGAAGAATTAACTGTACCTGGATTTAAGCAAGATCCTTTTTCGGCTGATCATGGACAGCTTCAGGCTAATCCCCTCATTCGTTTTGATGAACTCGGGCTCAAATCTAAGTATGGACTCAAATATGTTACATATTCTCCTGGGAACGCTTTTATTTTCCCGGATGAGAGAGCACTCGTCGTGTATGGAGATGTTGATAAAACATGCGAGAGCATAAGCCAGTTCTCCATGCGAGATGCGGAAGCATATCCCAAGTTCCTTAAGGCTTGTGAAGGAATGAGCGGTATATTGTCGAACATGTTCTCTCCACCTCCTCCCTTCGGAACCATGATATCATTTTTAGAATCCAGCGAGGTAGGCAGAGAATATCTAAGGCTAATGATGTTAAGTGCTCTGGATGTGGCCGAAGATTGGTTTGAGAGCGAACAGATGAAGTCAGCACTTGTTAGAAGTGTGAGCGAGATATTAATTCCACCTCAATACAAAGGAACAGGAAATTTCGTATTCAAGTTCGCAGCATCAGGCACAGTGGTCGTCCCCGTAGGTGGCTCAGGGGTGCTAGTGGATAAATTGGAAGCTTGCTTCAGAGATAACGGAGGGACAATCAGGTTATCAAGCCCAGTAAAGTCCATCAAGGTAGAAGCTGGTAAAGCCGAGGGAGTAGTCCTGAATACCGGTGAAGAAATCTTGGCTACCAAGGCGACCATTTCCACCATTAATGTTAAGCACCTTTTCCTCGATATGCTAAGACCCGAGGAAATGCCGCCAGGCTTTCCGGAGAAGATTAAGCGAATTAGGCAGAGTGTGTTCGTAACTATGAAGCAGGATATTGCTCTTAATGAGGCGCTGCAATACAAAGCCGGTGGAGATGTTGACAAAACAGCGTATGTGAGAATAATGCTTTCTATGGAAGATATGTTAAGGATGTTTGAAGAATTTTCATATGGCATTCCTCAAACAAGAGATATGGGTATGGCCGAGCTTACTTTAGCTGATCCCACTCGTGCACCCGAGGGTAAACATACCTTGCTCGTCTGGCAGGACGAACCATATAATCTGAAAGAAGGCGGACCAGCCAAATGGGATGAAATAAAGCAGGAGATCGTAGATGGTGGTTTGGAGACAATACAAAAACACACCAAAAATTTAACATCAGAGAATATTCTTGGAAGATTCGTACGCACTCCTCTTGATCTTGAGAGGTATAATCCTACTTGGATAGGTGGGGACGCTCAACAAATGGCGTTATTACTACCACAATTCTTTGCTAACAGGCCGATTACAGGTTGGGCTAACTACAGGACGCCAGTGAAGAACCTTTATATGTGTGGAGCATGCACGCACCCGGGACCAGGAGTATTTGGAAGTAGCCGGGCGGCTGTGCCGGTAATAATGGAAGACCTGGGCATCAATTTCAAAAAGGTGATAGCGAAATAGAATCACCCAAGCTAGACTGAAAAACAGCCAGCTTGCGTGATTCCAAGATTGGTGATAAGAAAGCGTATAAAAAGGAGAGTAACATAATGAATAGCATGTTTCCAAAGTTGTTTGAGCGTGGCAAGATAGGACGATTAGAGATTGAGAACCGGATTATTAAAGCGCCAACAATGTATTGCATTTGTAACCCTGATGGGTCGGTAACCGATAGGCTAGTCAGAATTTACGAGGAGCTGGCGCGTGGTGGCAGTGGTTTGGTAACAGTCGAAGCCGCTTCGACAGCAAAGGGATTTATAGGAATACCTGTACTGTGCGCGGGTGGTATTGAATACATTCCGGGTTTATCAATGCTCGCTCAGACGATTCACGATAATGGTGCTAAGGCATCGCTGCAACTTGCTCCTTCTGAAGGTGGCTTTCCTCCCAAAGTTCCTTCACGGATTGCAACAGAGGAACAGGAAATGGCACATTGGTATGAAATCACAGGAAGTGCCCCGATACCTGAAGAGTTTACCGTTGAGGAAATTCGGGAGGTTATCGCATCCACTGGTAACGCAGCCAAGCTGGCACAGTTAGCAGGTTTTGATATGGTAGAGGTACACGGAGGCCATGGAGCCTTGCCACACCAGTTTTTCTCCCCGGCGAGAAACATACGAAATGATTTGTATGGCGGTTCACTGAAAAACCGCATGAGGTTTATGGTCGAACTTGCAAGGGATATCAAAAAGAAGACAGGGGCAGACTTTCCGTTGAGCATGAGGCTAAGTGCGATTGACTATGAGCCTGATGGTGTGGTGCTTGAGGAAACCTTAGAGTTAGTTAAAGTGCTTGAACAGGTTGGTGTCGATGTTATCCATGTATCCGGTGGTAGTCACGCCCGACTGATTCATCTCACCAGTCCCATGAGTATTCCGGCGGGGTATCATGTCGCGTCAGCTGAGGCTGTCAAGAAAGTGGTTCACATTCCAGTAATTGCCTCAGGTTCAATAACTACTCCTCAGCTGGCTGAGGAAATACTGGAAAGCGGTAAGGCTGACTTTGTCTCTTTTGCCAGGACTTTATTTGCTGATCCCTACTGGCCACAAAAGGCAAGACAGGGAAGACCTGAGGACATAGCCCCGTGCATTCGTTGTAATGATGGTTGTCAGGATAGAACTAATCTACATTTTCAATCTCTTCGGTGCACGGTGAATGTAGCCTTGGGTTGGGAAGATAGGCTAGCCATCACTCCTGCCGAGCACCGTAAGGATGTGGCAGTGGTTGGTGGCGGTCCTGCAGGCATGGAGGCTGCCAGGGTTTGTGCGCTACGTGGCCACAAAGTAACGCTATATGAGAAGCGTAAATTAGGTGGTGCTTTGATTGAGGCTTCAGTCCCTGAATTCAAGGCTGATATCAGGCGACTGATAAGCTATTATGCTACCCAGGTGAAGAAGCTCAAAGTCAAGGTGATTCGGGAGGAAGCAACCGTAAATACTATCAAAGACGGAAACTTCGATGCCGTCATTGTGGCAGTAGGAGCAGCTCTGAGAAAACCGGATGTCCCGGGCATTAAGAAGCCGATTGTCACTGACGTGTTAGCCGTACTTAGCGGGAAGGCAAAAGTCGGGCAGCAGGTACACATTGTGGGGGGAGGGATTATCGGGGTAGAGGTTGGGATTTTCCTAGCTGAGCAGGGCAAAGAGGTCATATTTACTACAAGAGGGGACGAGCTTATGTCTGGTGTTTTGTCTGCTGAGCGAATTGCGTATCAAGAGAGGTTGGCTGGACTGCCCGTAACCATTTATACTGGCAAACGTCTGGAAAGTGTGCTTGATAGAGGAGCAATAGTCGTTGATAAAAATGGTGACCGACAAGAGATATCGGCGGATAGTATAGTGCTTGCTACAGGTTTTATTCCTCAAACGGCAATTAAAGAAAAACTGGAAAAGGAAACAAGCCTTGAGATTTATGCTATTGGGGATTGTGTAGAACCTCGCATGATTTATGATGCGATACATGAAGGGTACTTGACCGCTAGAAAGATATGATCCGGGATTATAAGGCCATCGACTAATTTAAATAAAGGAGGTAATAAATATATAAGAAAAATATAAAAGAATAATGGTGAGCTTGGATTACTGTACTAAAATGAATGGAGGAATATAATGAGGAAGTTAGGCTTATTTCTACTAGCTATTATCGTAGTTATTATTTTAGTTATCAGTAGTTTTGCATGCACGCCGCAACAACCACAGAAAGCATCAGAAATTAGTTTGGGTGCTGTTCAATCACTCACAGGTATGTATGCACAAATAGGTACGGGTGATTCATTTGGACAAAAGGCCGCAGTGGAAGATATCAATAAACAGGGTGGACTGAATGTCGGCGGTACCAAAATGCTTGTTAAGCTTAAAACTCTAGACGACGAAAGTGATCCCTTAAAAAAGGCAAGTTTGTATGAGAGCTTGATTTTAGAAGACAAAGTACAATTTATGGTAGGTGGCGGCCCGCCTCCAACGCACGTTGGTGCATCCTCGGTTGCCGATCGATATAAGGTTATATATGCTATGTGCCCGGCACCTTATGAACCCTGGTTAGCAATGAGACAGGAAACGGAATCGAAATGGCCATATACCTGGGCGATGGGCTTTGCCATAGCGGCGTCACAAGAGCCCGGGTATTCAGTTACGGGTGTATGGATGGACGTGCTAATGCAGATTGCTGATCAGACCAATAAAAAAATGGCTTTTCTTGCCACGGACGACCCCGATGGTAGATCTTGGTATATGGGACTGGGACCAGTGCTAAAGCAACTTGGCTTCGAAGTTGTCGGCTTTGATAATAATGTAGGACTGCTACCAATGGAAACCAATGACTTCTCATCTGTGATAAAAGCATGGAAAGACAACGATTGCCAGATATTATGGGTTGCCTGTCCCGCTCAATTTTTCGGGACAGCCTGGAAACAGTGCCACTCTCTTGGCTTTAAACCAAAGCAGGTTTGCACATCTAGAGCAGCCATGTTTTATGAAGATGTAAACGCATGGGGTGGTGATCTAGCAAATGGCATCATGAACGAAGTATATTGGCACCCTTCTTTCCAGAATTGTCCAGGAATTGGCGGGCAGACTCCAGCATCACTTGATGAAAAATGGATTAAAGAAACTGGACAGCAATCACATTTAGGAACTGGCCCCGGCTATCGAACAATACAAACGCTAGCCGATGCCATAGAACGCGCTGGATCATTGGATACAGAAAAAGTGATGGCTGCGCTTGCGGTGACTGATCTAAAGACAATTGACGGACGTGTGAAATTCAACGAAAATCAGTTCAGCATAGGACCTATAGCTATGGGTCAATGGTTCAAAACAGATAAGCCTCACAAATGGGAATTAGAAATAATCAATTCAAAACACAGCGACATTCCTGCAACCGCAAAGCCACTATTCCCCATACCTTACGATTAAAATCAGCAAGTATAAAAATTAACGCGATATACTAGGTAAACCGCACCGCTGGGCACAAAAGATTAAAGGTTCCCAGCGGTGCTTTTCTAAATCGTCATGCTAAGACAATTACTAATATCAAACAGACGACTTAAAGGAGAAGAGGTTATTAGTTCTACGGTAAGAACAAAAAACATCAATTCTATCCGAAAAGGCAAGTTTTCAGGGGCATCCACCTTCAATTCCAAATAAAGAAATTAAGGAGACATTCAGATGCTTAAGGACTATCGAGAATATATGACTATATGTGCCCGATGCTCGAACTGTAAGTTTATCCCACAGTACAGAATAAGCAGCTATAAATATGCTTATTCTTGCCCAAGCATAAGCAGGTATTTATTTCATGCATACTCAGGTGGAGGAAGACTGGCAACGGCCCTTTCGATGACAGACGGCAGAATTGAGTACAGCGAT